>MDTA01080828.1_pt1 | contig 214464 bp, 171 predicted proteins | sample 811151 | NCBI WGS metagenome assembly MDTA01 (sample SAMN05326648, study PRJNA326480) | marine metagenome | isolation source: seawater | place: Indian Ocean: South | collected 2010 | reverse complement strand
TGCCTGCCCACGCCTGCCCTTCGCCGCCTGCCGCTGGCAGCCGTGAGCAGCGGACCGGGGCTACGCGCCGGCGTCCGCCGGCCCGAGGACTACCAGCTCGAACTGGAGTGCCTGCGCGGCTGGGCCATCAGCCTGGTCTTCCTCTTCCACGCCTGGGGCATCTCCTTCGGCGGTGGCGCGAGCGAACGCATCCCCCCCTGGCTCGCGTTCGTGGTCGCGGGCAATACCGGGGTGACGCTGTTCTTCGTGCTCGGCGGCTTCCTGCTCAGCCGCCCCTGGCTTCGCCACCTGCAGGGGAAACGGCCGCCACCGGACATCCGCAACTACCTGGTGGCCCGGGCCCTGCGCATCCTGCCCCTGTACTACCTCGCCGTCGCCGTCGCGATGCTGGCCGGCGGCGAGCCCGGGGACGTGCTGCCGGCGCTGTGGTTCCGCTTCCTGGGCTTCGAGGTCTTCCCCTGGGGCGTCGTCTGGTGGACGCTCATCACCGAGGTCCAGTTCTACCTTGCGCTGCCTCTTGCCGGCTGGCTCGCCTGCCGCGGGCCCGGCGGGCGCCGCCTGCTGCTGGCGCTGCTGGTGGCCTGGCTCGTGGCCTACGCGCTGCTGGTGGTCGCCGGGGACAGCGGCAAGGGCTTCCTGCTGACAAAATCGCTCTTCGCCCGGCTGCCGGCCTTTCTCCTCGGTATCGCCGCGGCCTGGCTGTCGCTGCACAGCACCTGGCTCGCGCGGGCGCCGGCCTGGCAGCGCCTCGTCGGGACCCTGCTCTGCCTCGGCCTGCTGGCGTTTCTCCTCCAGGCCGTCGTTGCCCTCGGTGACCCGGCGGCCGAGCAGCGCTGGCACCTGCACCACACCCTCGAGGCCGCGCTATGGGCGGCGTTGCTCCTGCTGCTGCTCGGCGGCGCTTTCCCGGGCCGGGTACTGCTGGTCAACCGGCCGCTGGCGTGGGTCGGCAAGCTGTCCTACTCCATATACCTGAACCACGTCCCGATCCTCTTCTACCTGATCTTCCCGGCGAAGGCGGGCATGGAGAACTACGCGGGGACGCCCGCGGCGTGGGCCTGGCCGCTCATCGGCGCCGCGCTGTCGCTGGCCCTCGCCGCCGTGACCTGGCGGCTCGTGGAGCTGCCGTTCCTCAACCTGAAGGGGCGGCTGGCGCGCTGACCGCAGCCTGCTGCGCGCGGCGGCGGTGGATCTTGGCGGCCTCCGTGGGCAGGTGGCCGAGGAAGTTGAGAGGGGCGGTGGTGGTGAACCCGCTGTTGCCGCGCAGGGCCCGGTACTGCTCCCGGTACGCCTCGAGGCGCGCCTCCCGCTGCGCCGGCGCGCTGTTGGTGGTCGCCCCGCCGTGCACCTGGTGAAAACTCCCCTCCCCCACCAGCTGCACGAGCTCTGCTCCGGCCGCCTCGCTGGCCCGCTTGAAGAAATCGAGGTTGGCAAAGCCGCCGCCGGGCAGGTCGAAGCGCGGATCCAGGCCGCCCAGTCGCGCAAAGAGCTCGCGCCGCAGGACGAGACAGTTGGATTCGAACATGCGGTTGAACCAGGTGGTGTGGCTGGCGCCACCGCGCAGCGGCGCGCCGACCTCGAACAGCCGGTAGCCGTCCGCCGGCCAGTCGATGCGCTCGAGGAGCCGGTCTTCCCGCGCCTGGTCATAGCCCTTCAGCACCGTTTCCGGCTGGTCACCCGGGCCGAGGTAGAAATAGCGCACGGCGATCACCGGCTCGGCAAAAGCGGCAGCGGCGCGCAGGGACCAGCGGAACACCCCCGGGGTGAGCAGGTGTGCCCCGTCGATCATGATGCAGACCAGCTCCCCGCGGGCCTCGGCCGCGCCCAGGTTGACCGCCGCCACGGGGCTCGGCGGGGACTCGGGTACGGAGAGCTGGCGCAGCGGCACCCGGGCCGCGAGCGCTTCGTCCAGTACCAGCGGCTCCGGCGAGCCGTTGTCGACCAGCAGGACCTCGTAGTCGAGGTCCGCCGCGTCGAGCTGGTAGTCACGCGCCAGGCTTTCGAGGGTGCGCGGCAGCTCGCGCTGCATGCCGTAGCGCACGAGGATGATCGACAGTTTCACGGCGTCCTTTACAGCTTCTTTCACAACGTCAGAGCACCAGCGGCTGCTGCTTCGCCGGCGCGGTGGAGGCGGCGAAAAACCAGGACTCCACGGCGTAGCGGAAGCCGCTGTCGGCGGGACCCGTGCCGGTCCGGTGCAGGTTGTAGTGGTCGAAGAACAGGGCGTCCCCGGGCGCGAAGCGCGGGTAGAGCAGCGGGCGCTCGGCGCTCAGCCGCTCGACCAGTTCCGGGCCGACGGTCCAGTCGAAGAGCGCCCCGTCCGTCCCCGTGGGGTGGATGACCGGCTCGCGCCCGCCGACCAGTTCCATGCCCGGCGCCGAGGCGCCTTCGCCGCAGTCACTGAGCGCGATCCACAGGTTGACGGTGCGGATGCCGTCGCCGAGGAACCGCCCGTCCTGGTGCCAGCCGGCGTTGCGCGTCGGCTTCGGCGGCACCTTGCGCAGCACCCACTTCCTTGCCGAGAGCACGCCCGGTTCACCGAAGTAGCCCGCCAGCAGCGCGGGCAGGCCCAGCGCGTGGTAGAGCTCGCAGAGGGTGAAGGCCGTCGCCGGGGAGTCCACGGCCCACAGCGACCCGGCCTGCTGCGGCGCCTTGCCCTGGCTCGCGAACTGCTGCGGCCCACCCACGACGCCCGATGCCCGCCCGTACCAGCGCTCATCCGCCGGCGAGCCGTCATCGAGGGCAGCGGCATGGCGCGCGGCAAACGCCCGGTCCAGCTGCGCGCGCAGTTCGGCGGCGGTCGTCCTATCGAGCAGAGCCCGGACGATGAGGCCCCCGGCGCCCTGGATCCCGTCGCGGAGGGCCTCGGCGTCCAGGGCCGCCGCCGGCACTTCTGGCAGCGAAGAGCAGGAAGTCGCGGGCGGCCGGTCGATCGCACCCGGCACCGGATCGGGCCACTCGCGCTCACGGAAAGCCGCCAGGCGCAGGTTGATCAGCTCGCGCTCCCGCGCAGCGGACGGCGAGGCACGATTCGCGGCCAGGGCTGCCGCAAGGCGGTCTGCCGCCGCGGCTGGCGCCGCTTGCGTTGTCATTCGGTCTCCTCCCCGGCAAAGGCGGCACTAGCGCAGGCTCGCGCGGACAGTGTCCTTACTAGTCGGTCCTCGGGTTCGCCCGCCGCGAGCGAGGCGAGATCGTCGTTGAACAGCAGCGGCCGGCCCAGCCGGCCGAGAAACGGTGCGCCCCCCCCGCGGTCGCTGCCAAGGTATGCCGGGCGGTGGTAGACATCAAGGGGCAGCGCCGGGCGGTCCGTCGTCGACTCCCCGAGCAGCTGACCCCCGGCATAGAGTCTCAGCCGTGCGCGGGCCTGCTTCGGGAAGGCAAGGGCGTGATTGAAGTAGCTGTCGACAAGCACCGCAGTCATCTGCGCCGCCGGCAGGCGCCCGCTCGCCTCCAGCTCGCCGACCCGCGCTGTCACGCGCCCGCCCTCCAGCTGGAGGGACCACAGGGGCGCCTGGTCCAGGAGGACCTGGCGCGGCCCCGTGTCGCCGGGCGCTATGCAGAGGACCGCGGTGCGGCCACCGTAGCCGGGCGCCCGCCCCAGCGCATCGCCGGTCAGGATACCGCGCCCGCGTTCGCCAAGGGGCGTGAAGCGATAGTCGACAGCGACGGCATCCCGACGAAAGTGCTCGTAGGCCTCGACCAGCGCATCGACCGCCGGCGCCCCGTTACCGCCGCCGTTGAGCGCTGCGAGCCGCGGTGCCTCCGTCGCGGCGCCCAGCAGGCGCCACGCCCCGTCCGGCGACAAAGCGGACCACTGGCGGTAGCGACCCGCGCCGGCTTCCCAGAACAATGGCCTCTCCCGCACGCGCCCCGGGTCAAGAAAATCGAAGCCGGGGGCGGCACCTCCCGCGGCGGCAACGAACGTGGCGAGGTAGTCCGTGTAGGCGACCACGCGCTCATCGCGGCTGCCCGCGGCCACCCGCCCCGGCCAGCGCACGACCAGGGGCGTGCGCACACCGCCCTCGCGGAAGCTGCCCTTGCTCCCGGTCAGCGGCGGCGCTGACGACAGGAAGCGGGCATCGGTCCCGTTATCGCCGGCCAGCAGGACCAGCGTACTGTCGGCCACGCCCGCGTCATCCAGGGCCGCGAGCAGGCGCCCGACTGCCCGGTCCAGCACCTCGACCATGGCGAGGTAGCGGCCCCGGGGCGTGTCCGGGTAGCGCGCTGCGATCGCCGGCGGCGCCTCGTGCGGCGTGTGCGGCGCGAGGGTCCAGACATTGAGCAGCCAGGGCCGGTCGCCCGGCGCCTCGCGAATGCGGGCGATGGCCTCGTCGACGATGTGGTCCGTAAGGAACCCCGGCTGCCGCTGCGGCTGCGCGTTGTCGCGCTGCAGCCAGGGGTCCCGGTAGGTCGGGCGGCGCAGCTGCCATGCCGACGCGTCTCCCGGCTCGCGCAGGAGGAACTGGTTCAGGAAACCGTAGAAGTGGTCGAAGCCCTGCTGCCGGGGCCAGGCCAGCCGGGAGGCAAAGCCCGCGTGCCACTTGCCGACGTGCCACGTGCGGTAGCCCAGGGCGCGAAGCGCATCGGCATAGGTCTGCGTCTCCGGGCTGATGCCGAGGCCCGCGGGCCGGAAACCGGAGCGGGCCGGCGATACCCCGGTCAGCAGGCCGACACGTGTCGCCGCGCAGCTGGCATCGACGTAGTGACGGGTAAAGCGGGTACCCTCGGCGGCGAGACGGTCGATATGGGGCGTGTGCGCATCGGCCGCGCCGAACGCACCGAGGGCATCGCTACCGAGATCGTCCGCCAGGATGAACAGGATATTGGGCGCGGCCTGCCCCGCAGCCGGCAGGAGAAGCAGGAGAACGAGCCCGGCGAGCTGCCACCGCCACGGCCGGGTATCAGCCTTCCGCCGCACCCCGCCCCGGCTCGTCATTGCCCGCGGCCCGGCCCTTCCCCTGCCCGCCCTTGGCACCCTGGCCCCGCAGCGCGCGGAAACGCGCGGCCTGGCGGCGGGCTTCGAGAAAATGAGCGGCGTGAGCATAGAACTGGCGAAGCTTGTGCTGCTGCGCGTCACCGCTCGCGAACAGGAGGTCCAGCAGCGGGTGCGCCGGCCGCTCACCGCCGGGCTTGCGCAGTACGCCGAGGCCGAAGCCGTGGTCAAAGCGGAAGGTTTCCGGGTGCGAGGCCATCAGCTCCTCGAAGTAGCGCCAGGCCCCGTACTCGGGCAGCCGCGCCATGACATCGTGGAACAGCACGATACCGCCGGGACTGACCTTCGGGTACCAGCTTTCGAAGTCCTCCCGCACCGCCTCGTAGGTGTGCAGGCCGTCGATATGCAGCAGGCCGATGCTGTCGTCGTCGAACTGCGGCAGCGCCTCCTGGAAGAGCATGCGCAACAGGTAGGCGAAGCCGCGGTAGTGCTCGCGGGCATGGGCCTGCACGTCGCGGAAAATGGATTCGTCGTAGCTGTCCGTGTGTGCGTCGCCTTCCCAGGTATCGATGGCGTAGGCAACGGCGTCAACGTCGAAGTCCTCGAGTGCCTGGCAGAAAGTGAAAAACGACAGGCCGTTGTAGACCCCGAGCTCGACCACCATGCGCGGCCGGAGGGCCTCCACGAGGTCATAGGCAAAGGGCAGGTGATCCACCCAGGTGCTGAATACCATGCGCCGCGGCTCGAAGCCGCGCAGCGAAGGCGGGAAGTAGATGTCGCTCATCCGGCGCCACCCTGCTGCTGCCGGCGGGCCGCATCGTGAAGCAGCACCGGCGCTTCCCGCGGGGCAAACTGCTCGCCGGCACCCGCGAGACGGTTTGCGGAATACTGCACGAAGCGGTGCACGTTGGGGCTGAGTTCCCCGAGGAACAGCGGGCTGGTGCGCGGGCTCGCGTAGTCGCGGCCGCGGAGCCTGCGATACTGGGCCTTGATCTCGTCGATGAACAGCTCGCGTGCCTCCGGCGCCTCGCCTCCGGTGGTCACGCCGCCGTGGAACTGGTGAAAGGTGCCCTCCCCGGGCAGCATCACGTGCTGCACGCCCGGGTGTTCGCAGGCGCGCTTGTACAGGTCGAGGTTGACCATGCCGCCACCGCGGAGGTCGAAGCGTGTGTCCATGCCACCCAGCTCTTCCCAGACGCGCCGGGGCATGCTCAGGCAGTTGCTCTCGCTGATCGGCAGGTAAAAGCCGCCGGCGCAGGAACCGCTGAAGCACGCGATGTCGAAAAGCCGGTAGCCGTCCCGGGGCCAGTCGATGGAAGCCAGGAGCTGCTGGTCCTGCTCCACGTCGTAGCCGTTGGCCACCGCGAGCTGCTGCAGCTCGGAGCCGATGTGGTAGCCGGGCACGGCGACGATGGCGCTGTCGTGCAGGCGGTGGCCCGCGAGCAGGCCGCGGACGATGCCCGGCGTGAGCAGGCGCGCCCCGTCGATCATCACACAGACGTTGCTCCCCCGGGCGCGGCGAACGCCCTCGTTCACCGCGTGCACCGGCGTCGGGGCTGTCTCGTCGCGGAGCAGGTAGCGGAAATTGCCGGGCAGCCCGGCGACGAAGCCCGGGTCGAGCAGTTCCCGGGAACGGTTCTCGACGATGAGCACCTCGTAGTCACCGGGGTGCGCGCCCTGCTGGTAATCCGGCAGCAGGGAGCGGATGGTGTTCCGGGCCTGCAGGGCCATGCGGTAGACGACGACAACGATGCTCAGCTTTGGCGGACGCAGACGCCCGGCCGCATTCCTCACGGTTTGCATCATGGCGCGGTGTGTCCTCTTGCTGTCATCTTATGGTCTTATGGTCGCCCGCGCGCCCCGGCGCAGCCGGCCGTGGAGCCAGCGCAGCGCAAGGGGCAGGCGGTCGCTGCCGTGCGCCTTGCGCAGGCCCTCCTCGAAGAAGGGTTCCTCGGCCACTGCGGTGGCGTTCAGGCCGAGCTCGCCCGCAAGCCGCTCTACTGTAGCACGATAGTCTTCGGCGTCGACGTCGAAATCCAGCAGGGGGAAGCCGCGCCCCCGGCGCAGCGCCAGGAGCCGCCGGTTGTAGGCTTTCCAAAGCCCGTAGGCGACGTCCCGGTCCATCTCGCTGCGGTTGGCCAGGGAGGCAGCGACCGCCGCCGGGTGGCGGAACACGCCAACGAATTCCATGGCCGGGTAGACCTCCAGCCAGCCGTCGATGACGAGCAGCGTGCGCGGGTCCTTGAAGCCGGCCACCGGCGCATCCGCGAGAGAGGCGAGGATTTCCCGGGCCCGCGCCTTGTGCGCTGCACTCCAGTGCACGTTCGCGGGCGGCGCGTCCCAGCTGCCGCCGCTGGCCGCGAGCACGGCGTCGTTGAGGTCGACGATCGCCTGGTTCTCCCGGTTGCCTTTCAGGTTGTAGCGGTTCCACTCGTGTACCTCGCCGAGCACGAGGCCGGCGCGCTGCAGGGAGCCGGTCAGGCAGCTGGTGCCGCTGCGGTGCATGCCGACGACGGCGATGAGCCGCTGCGGCGCGCGCCCCGCGGCACTCACGGTGCGGTCTCCCGGTTGGTCAGGTCCCGGCGCTGACGGTGCTCGCGCGCCATCAGCACCAGGACCAGGGCGATGGCCGGCACGCCGAGACCGGCGGCCACCACGAAGAACCAGGGGTAGCCGCTGTTATCGACCAGCCAGCCCGAGAAGCCGGAGATGAACTTGCCAGGCAGCGTCATCAGCGAGCTGAACAGCGCGTACTGGGTCGCCGTGTAACTGCGGTGCGTCAGGCTCGACAGGTAGGCCACGAAGGCCGTGGCGGCGATACCGCCGCTCAGGTTGTCCGCGCTGATCACCAGGGCCAGCCAGACGATCGGCGGTGGCGCCGCACCGCCCTCCAGCGCGAGGAGCGAGAACAGCAGGTTCGTCGCTGCAACGAGGATCGCGCCCAGCAGCAGCGGCTTCAGGATGCCGAAGCGGAGCACCAGCAGGCCGCAGAGCGCGGAACCGGCGATGGTCATGAAGAACCCGAACAGCTTGGCGATGCTCGCGATCTCCGACTTGCTGTATCCGAGGTCCAGGTAAAAAGGATTGGCCATCACCCCCATGGCGATATCCGAAAGCCGGAACACGGCCACGAACACGAGCACCACGACCGCGAAACGCCGGTAGCGCTGCAGGAACTCGAGGAACGGGCAGATCACCGCGCCGAGAAGCTGACGCTGCCAGAAGGCTCGTCGCTCGAGGTGCATGGGGCGGCCCATGACCCGGTCGACCATGGCCGAGTCCATACGCTGCTGCTCCAGCGCGCCCCGGTGCGGCGGCTCGTCGCCCCAGGCGGTTGCCGCCACGCCGACGCCGACCAGCGCGGCCATGGCGAGGTAGGCCGCGGACCAGCCGCTCGCATCGGCGATGTACAGCGCCCCGGCGCCCGCCACCAGCAGCGCGACCCGGTAGCCGAAGATATAGCCGGCGGAGAGCGCGCCCTGCTCCTCGTCCGGCGCCGACTCGATGCGGAATGCGTCCAGCGCGACGTCCTGGGTCGAGGAGGAGAAGGCCACCAGCACCGCCGCCGCGGCAATCGGCAGCAGGGAGGCGGCCGGGTCGAGCTGGCTCATGGCGGCGAGGCCCGCGGCGATGCCGAGCTGGCCGAGAAGAATCCACCCCCGGCGCTGCCCGAGGAGGGCCGTCAGCAGCGGCAGGCGCACCCGGTCCACCACCGGCGCCCAGAGCACCTTGAGGGAATAGGTCAGGCCGACCCAGGCAAAGAAGCCGATGGCGGTCCGGGCCACGCCCTCGTCGCGGAGCCAGGCCGTGAGCGTGGAGAAGACCAGCAGGAAAGGCAGGCCCGCCGAGAAGCCGAGCAGGCTGATGACCAGCACCGGCTTGCGCGAGTAGACCCGCAACGCGTCACCCCAGCCGGGCGCCGGCCCGCCCACGCTACCCATTGCGCGCAGCCCGCATCGCCAGCGCCTCGCGGTACAGCGCCATGTCCCGGGCATGCCAGGCCTCGACCTCGGCGCGGAAGGCCTCGTCCTCGATGTACGGACCGCGACTGCCGTGGCCGTGGTCCTGGTTAGCGTTGACATTCTGTGGCGCTACCGGGGGCTGCGCCCCGGCGAGGAAATGCTCGGAGAAATGCCGCACGTCCTCGGCGTAGTGCTCGGTGATACCCACGAAATCGAAGCGCGAGAGCGGGAACCCCCAGAGGAAAGCGCTGTAGATGTTGCGCAGCTCCGGCCCGAGACAGAAACGCTCCAGGGTCCAGCGTTCCTCGACCACCTGCCGGTGAAGACGCCCCGCGTCCAGGGGGTTATAGCTCCGGTACCAGTAGTGGTAGTGCGAGGCCAGCCGCTCCACGGGGTCGCGCAGCCAGACCACGAAATGGCGCCCCTCGCGCGCCGGCAGTAGCGCGTACTTGAGGGGCAGGAAGTGGCCGTGGATACAGCGCGCCGCCTGAACCCGCGGTGGCGGCGCGGCGTGGCGCAGGCAGCCGGCCAGCGCGCGCAGCCGCCGCGCGGCCACGGAGCGGTTGATCGGCCGGTCCCGGTAGTCGCGCAGCAGCTCGTCGCCATACACTGCCTCGAGCAGACCGAGGAAGCTCGTCCCCGCGGTCTTCGGCAGGTGCAGGGAGATCAGCACGCGGGCTCCACCCGGCTGGCCGCGAAGCCCGCGAGCAGGTCTGCCGCGCGTTCCCAGTCCACGGGGGCCGGCGTTTCCGGGTAGCGCGAGAAGTCCTCGGGGAAGAGCCGGTCCCGCCCGAACCAGCGCCGCGCAACGGCGGCGTTGCCGGCCGCGAAGGCCGCGTAGAACTCCTCGGCCTCCGCCCGCGGCGGCAGCACGCTGGCGCCGGTCCCGTGAGCCTGGAGATAGGCGGCGAGGGCATCGCGGGTCGGGCGGTGCCGGTCGCGACTCTCGCGATCGCCAGCGCAGCACTCATTGAAACGCAGCAGCGCGGCCTGGGCCGGGGCCGACAGCGCCGTGTTGACGGGTTCCGGCAGCGCCAGGTCGAGAAGCGGCAGACCGGCAAACTGGCAGAAGTCGCTGACCACGTCGCCACCGTGTAGCACGCCGCGGTCGTAGAGACAGGGATGCACCGCCACCTCGCCGAACGCGTCCGCCCAGCGTCCGAGCAGCGCCTCGAAGTCGAAGTACGGGGGCGGGCTGCGCCGCGGCCGCCGCACGTTGGCGATGGGCAGGATCGTGGGCGGGATGAACCCGGCGCGCAGCTTCTGGCTGTAGAAGCTGAGGGCGAGTTCGTCCTGGCGCCGCAGGTACACCCGCACCTGGATGTCGTCGAACAGGGGCGCCAGGAACGCCGCCAGCCCGGCGACCTGCGCGGGCTCCAGCAGCCGGGAGTGGAAGTGCTCCGACGAGATCACGAAGACGTCCGCCCTGCAGTTGGCGACCTCCGCCGCGAAGGCCTCGAGGAAGGCGGCCCGCCAGCTGGCCCGCGCCGCCTCGTCGTCCAGCCCGTGGAGCCGCGTGTAGTCGTCGCTCTCGCCGGGGTCCATGAACGCCGCGGCGAGGGCCCGGTTATTGCCGTGCCCGGCGCTGCTGCAGCAGTGAACACCGGACCGGGCCAGTTCCCCGGCACCCCGCGACAGGTAGGCCTGCAGGGAGCTGGACCCGGTCTTCTCGGTGCCGATGTGAAGGACGGCGCGCACGGCTCAGAAACCCGGTCTGATCGGGCGGACGCTGTCAGGCAACGCGTTCACGGGTAACGGCTCTCATGCGGAAAAGACTTCCCGGGCGTAGTACCCCTTGTCGAAGACCCACTGGTACTTGCGATAGACGAGGGGCTCGAGGTCGCGGGTCAGGTAATCGTGGTAGTCGTGGCGCTGCGTGGTGTTGACCGCTTCGGCCCGGAAGGGTGCGGCGAAACAGTCCGCGCAGCCGAGCGCGATGGACGAACCCAGCGCCTCCTGGCGGACGACCAGGAGGTTGTCCGGGACGAAACCGTCGACGGTGTAGTAGTCGCGGAAGTCGAACCACCAGCGGGACGCGGCCACGAAGGCGGGGAAGTCGCCGGCGAGCGCCAGTTCCTGCGCGCGGCCGCTGTCCCAGGGGTGGCCCTTGCGCAGGTAGTGGTAGCGGGAGACCTCCATGGCGTAGGGGTTGCGCACCATCACCAGCACCCGGCGGAAACGCGCGACCCGGTGCGGCAGGTCCTGCGCCTCGAACCAGGCGTCCACCGTCGCCAGGTTCTGGTGCCGCCGCCCGGTGACCACGCGCACGCCCTCGCGCCCGGCGAGATCGCCCTCGTGCCCCGCCTGCACCGCGTAGTAGACGGGCGCGCGAAGGCTCCGCGTCAGCGCCTCGCTGACCGCCATGCCCGCCGTTTTCGGGACATGGAGAAACAGCAGTTCATCGTTGAAAACCACGTCGCGGCAACCCCAGGAATCGTTGAGCGGCGCCCGGCAGGTGGGCCCCCGGACAAGTCGCGAAGTGTACCACCGGCGCGGAAAGAGCGGCCAGCGGCGGGGACAGGCACGGAGCCGGCGGGTACACTGCGCCCATGATCGATCACGCCACCATCGCCGCGGCCATCGCCGGTTTCACCACGGACGGGGACCGCTGGCGGGCCGTGCCGGCGTCGGAGTTCGCAGCCAACGGCATCACCGCGGAGGGTGACCCTGGGCAGGTGGCAGTCTATCTGCGCGACGGCATTCGCGATGCCCGGGTGACCCTGGTCCCGCCCCCGCCCGGCGGCGGGCAGGCCCGGGTCTTTATCGGCAACAACCTTCGCGGCACGCTGCGGGCTGCCCTGCGCTGCGATGGCAGCACGCTCTACCTCGGCGACAACTGCAGCTTCAACGAGCTGACCATCCGCTGCCGCCAGCCCGGCGACCTGATTGCCTGCGGCAATGACGTCGCCGTGACCGGGCCGGGGACCTGGGTCTCCGGCCTGGAGGCGGCCCCCGGCCGGCCGGCCCTGGTCGTCGGCGACTGCTGCCTGCTCGCCGCGGGTGTCACACTGCGCAACAGCGACGGGCACCCGGTGCTGGACCGGGCGAGCGGCGAGATCACCAACGTACCGGCCCGCGGGATCCTCATCGAGCCGCACGCCTGGCTCGGCGAGCGCAGCGCGGTCCTCAAGGACGTCACCATCGGCGCCTTCGCGCGGGTCGGGTTCGGCAGCGTGGTGACGCGGGATCTGCCACGCTACGCCGTTGCCCAGGGTGTACCCGCGACGTTCCGCGTGGACAGCGGCCGCTACTGGGCCTGGGACGCGACCGAAACCGGCAGGACGCGGGCCGCCGAATTCCTCGAGCGCTTCCCGCCCGAGGCGGACGCACCGACAGGCAACTAGCCGGCGGCGGCCTCGCGCAGCGGCGGCGGCAGGTCGCGGCGGAGCATGGCTTCCGCCTGGCCGCGGCTGAAGTGGGCGGCCAGCCAGTCACCGTAGTGCGCCATTCGCGCCTCCAGCGCCTCGGTGCCCTCGATGATGCCGGTGATGGCCCCGGCGACCGCCGGCGCACCGTCCGCCACCCAGAGCACCTCGTGGGCATCGGGGATACCTTCGGCGCCTACGGGCGTCGTGACCAGGGGCACGTTGTGCTGCACCGCCTCGATGACCTTGCCCTTCACACCGGCCCCGTAGCGCAGGGGCACGACCGCCAGCCCCACCTGCCGGTAGAGTGCGGCGAGTTCCTCATCGCTCACGTAGCCGTGCACGGTGACCTGCGCTGAGGCCAGCGCCTGCACCTGTTCACCGGGGTTGGAGCCGACGAGATGGACGTGCACGTCCCGGCAGGATGCGTTCACCAGGGGAAGGACCTCGGTCACCAGCCAGCGGGCCGCATCGACGTTAGGCGGGTGGTTGAAGCCACCCACGAACAACAGGTGCCTGGGCAGCGACGGCGCGTACGACGGCAATAGCCGGTCCGGCAGCGCATAGAGCGGCACCGTGCGCAGCACGGACCCGGGCCGCTCGCGTTCGATCTCGGCGATCTCCACCGCCGAGAAGTAGTAGATCCGGTCCACCTGCTCGAACACGGCGTACTCGCGCCTGCGCCAGCTTGCGGCCGACTTCTCGAGTTCCGGGTCGGCGAGCACCGCCGCCTCGCGCTGGATGCGCAGGTAGTGCAGGTCGTGGCCGAAGAAGCTGACGGTTGGCCGCGGGGACAGCTTCGCGAGGTGGGGCAGGAACTGCTCCGCCACGTGCGGCCGGTGCAGGAAGATCTCGTCGATGTAGGGCGCATGCTCGCTGAACCAGCCATCGAGGTTCCGCGCGATGGACTCGCCGACGAGCACCTCGATCCCGAGCTGCTGCAGCGCCTGCGTGTAGGGCTGGTGCGGGAAGAAGTTCGCCCCCATGAACTGCACCCGGTAGCCCATGGCCAGCAGCAGCTGCAGGTAGAGGAAGGTCGAGCGCGAGCCGGCATCCTTGTCGTGGTGCGGCACGTAGTGGTCGATGACCAGTACGCAGCGGCGTCGGACCGACCGGTCGCGGGCCCAGGTGACGTGCACCGCATTCTCGAAGTGCTCCGCCGCCAGCACGGCCTGCCACTTCTCGGCGAACACGGCCTGGTTGCGCACCTGGTGCTGCTTCACCCCGGCGGTGAGGTCCGTCCCGTTGCTCACGCCCTCGAAATGGAAGATCCGCGAGGCCGGCTGGTAGACCACGCGATAGCCCGCATCGCGGACCGCCAAGCACAGGTCCGCGTCCTCGTAGTAGGCGGGGACGAAGCGCTCGTCGAAGCCGCCCAGCTCCTCCCAGAGCGAACGGCGCACGGCCAGGCAGGCGCCGGAGACGTAGTCCACGTCCTTGCGGTAGTTGTAGGCGGGCTTGTCCGGGTCGTCGCCGCGGCCGAAATTCCAGCCCGAGGCGTCGCGCCAGAGAATCCCGCCCGCCTCCTGCAGCTTGCCGTCGCCGAAGAGCAGCATGGGGCCTGCCGCGCCGACATCAGCCTCCTGGAACACCGCGAGCAGCGGTGCCAGCCAGCCGGCCGTGACGGCGGTATCGTTGTTGAGCAGGAGCACGATGTCGCCCCGGGCCTCCCGCGCCGCGCGGTTGCAGTTGCGCAGGAAGCCGACGTTCTCCCCGCGCACAACCGTCACGCCCCGCATCCGCTTTTCCAGCGTGGTGGTGAGGTCGTCGGAGCCGTCGTCCGCAACGATGACCTCGACGGGGGTATCGTCCAGGTGATCGCGCAGGGCCTTCAGGCAGTGCGCGGTCACCCGGTAGTCGTTGTACACGGGCACGATAATCGAGACCCGGGGCCGTTCGTGCTCGGGGAAGGCTAGCGTCAGCGTATCGAGGTCCGGATCCAGGGCTTTCGGGTCGAAAACCAGCCGCTCGCCGGCCTGGTCCGGGAAGCGGGCGTGAATCCAGACGCGCAGGTCCTCCGGCGAGCTGCGGAAGAACACGCTCGCGGCGCGTTTCAGCCGCGGCCAGCTGAAGCTGCGGGCCGAGCCGGCGGGGTTCCGCGCCACGTAGCGCAGCACGTCCGAAGCCATGGCCAGGCGGCTGGGCCGGGCCTCGGGCCCGGGCAGGTCGAAGTCCTGCGCGTGCCCCCGCGCGGCGATCAGCACGTTGTCGTAGCTGGTGGCGGTGCCGTGGCGGCCGGTCAGCAGCTTGTAAACACGGGACAGCTGGCGCTGGATACGGCCGAGCGGCGAGGCCTCGAAGGCCTGCAGGTTGCTATAGGCCTCGCTGAGCGTATAGAACAGGTAATCGGCTTTTTCCTGCAGGGCGTCGTGCGCCGCCTGCAGCTCCGCCCGCTGCTGCTCCAGTGCCCGGTGCTGCCCGGCGAGCGTATCGTAAGCCTCGACCTGTGCACGGTGGGCGCCCGCCAGGGCCTCGTGGTCGGCTTCCAGTGCCTCGTGCACACCCTGCAGCCGGGCATGGGCGCCACGCTCCTGCTCGTGGGCATCCACCAGCGCCGCGTAGTCGCGTTCCGTCGCCCGCAGCCGATCCAGCGCGTTGTCCCGCTCGCCGGTGCGCTCCTCGACCAGCGCCTCCGCCTCGAGGCGCGCGTTGCCGGTCTCGACGACCTCGGCCAGCGGAGCAAGGGCCTCGGCGTAATCACGGAGCCGCGGCAACAGCGACGGCGAGGGCGGCGGTATGGCCGCGCGGGGGCCGCCGGCACAGAGGTTCTCGCAGTACTCGGCGAGCAGCGTCTGCTCGTAGGTCTGCAGGGCGCGCTCGGCGGCAGAGAACTGGTCGCCGGCGGCCGCATGGCGCAGCCCGGGCAGGAACAGCTCTTCCGCTGCGGGGGCAGCTAGCGGCACACCGAGCCCGGCAAGCCGCTCGAGCATCCGCTCCAACTCCGCCGGGTCCGCCGCGATGGCATCGTAAGAGATGCAGACGTGCGGCAGGTTGGCGAGGGCCTCCAGGGCGCAGCGATTGTAGTGCTCCCAGAGCGACAGGCCGTAGCCCAGCGGGAACGCGTTGCGCCGCCGCAGCGAGTCCGCCACCGCGAGGGGGTTGCGGTACACGTAGAGGATGACCGTGTCACTGCCCGCCCAGGCGGGCCAGGTGAGGCAGAGCCGGGGGTCCTTGAGGAAGGTGCCCGCGCCGGCCTCCGCGGACGCAGCCAACGCATTGTTCACCGCGGCCACCGACGGGCCGCCGCGACCGAGCGGTGACTCCGGCGGCTGGAACCAGCTGGCGCCGGCCGCGTCCAGGAGCGCGTCGTTAGCCTCGACCAGGTCCCGCCGCTCGTAGAAACCAAGCGGGTTGTCGGCCTGCGCCGCGAGCATGTCGTCACCACGGCCGGCGTGAAGCCCGGCCGCGTCGAGTGCACGGGCCACCAGTGACGTCCCCGACCGGTGCATGCCGAGGACCAGCACTTGGGGTTCAGTCATCGAGCGGCTCCGCCCCCGTCATTGATAGGGCGCGAAGAGTTCCTCCAGCGCATCGCCATCGACAAAGGCGTCGTCGGTGATGCCGAAGCTTGCCGATACGGCCTTGGAGGCGAGCTTGCGATGTTCGGCGATGAGGTCCTGCATGATGGCACCGCGCACCTCCTCATAGGACTTGTAACCCGACTCACGGATACCGTCCAGGCGGATGATGTGCACGCCGAACTGCGAGTCGGTGACCTCGGAGTAACCGCCGACCTCGTCGATGGCGAAGAGCGCCTCGGAGTAAGGTGGCGTGATCCCCGGGTCGCCGAAGCGGATCCACTTGTCCAGGGAGCCACCGCGCTTCGATGAGCCGGGATCACCGGAATACTCTTCCACGTAGGCCTCGAAATCAGCACCTGCGCGCAGTTCCTCCAAAAGGCGCTGCGCCTTCTCGCGCAGTGCCGTCCGGTCCGGGCCCGGCGCCTGGGCCAGCAGGATATGGCTGGAGGCCCGGGTCTCGGGAATCGTTGCGTACTCGTCCTTGTGGGTCTTGTAGCGCTCTTTGGCGAGGGCTTCCAGGTCGGGTAATTCGTAGTTCGCCAGAGCGCGCTTGAAGGCGAACTCCTGCTTGACCTTGTCCAGGCGCGACTGCAGGTCGCTGTAGCCGGGATCGCCCGGGCCGACCTTTTCCGCCTCGGCCACCAGCTTGCGGTTGATGACCAGCTCGTTGATCAGGGCAAAGCGATCGCCGCGGTCGCGGGCTGCGGCGTTGCGTATCTTGTCCGGCGTGCTCGCAAGGATCTCGGCGAGCTCGTCGTGGGTAATGGTTACCGGGCCGTCGGAGATCACCACCTCGTCGTCGGCGGTGGCGGCCGGGGGGCTAACCAGGGAAGTGGTAAGAAGGGCCAGGCAGATGGCGCCCAGCGTGCCAGGAATCTGCTTCAACATGGGTATCCAGGATGTTTGCTTAACTCAGGACAAAAAAAACCGGCGCCCCGGGAGGGGCGCCGGTTCGTTCACACGAACGCCTCGGCTTAGCTGCCGCTGACGAAGCTGTGTGCCACGATACGGCCGTAGGACGCATCGGGGTTGGCTGCGACGTTACGCTCCCAGGCCGCGAAGCCGATGATCGGCGTGTTCGGCGTGAGGGAGGTGGCGCAGCTCTTCTGGGCCAGGATCTGCGGCGCACTCCGCGCAGACGGCGTACCGCTGACCGGCGTGTCGCTGGTGCCGAGGCCGGTGTCGGTCGAAGCGACCCAGTCACAGATCGAACCGCCGGAGCTCACCGAGAGGCTCAGCCAGCCGTAGGGCTGGGCGAGATCTGCGGAGATGTCGGTGTCAGACGTACCCAGGACGCTGTTGCCGCCGAAGGTAATAACGTTGACTTCCTTCTCCAGGACCACCTGCGGCACGGAGCCGGGCGGGGACGGAGAAACAACCAGGCTCTCGTCGGGATCTTCGCCCTGGAATTCCTCGCGGTTCCAGGCGGCGATGTCTGCCACGACCGGCAGGTCGCGGAAGTCACAGATCACCGGCACCGGCGCATCACCGGAGCTCCAGCCGCTCAGTGCCGCCAGAATGTCAGCACCCTGCGTAGCCGGGTCGAGTGCACCGATCGTCGTCGGGCGGACGCAAGAGAGAGACTCAAGCTGCAGCGAGGCTACGTAGCCGGGCTGGTGCAGCATGGTGTACTGGCCGGGCAGGGTAACAACCCAGTCCAGCGCCGCGCCGTTGGCTTCGTTCGCGGTCCACTCGTTGATCAGGGCGGCTACACCGAGGACGTCGCCCTGGCGAAGCAGGTCGTAACGACCGCGGGTGCCGTCGACCGGGGAACCACCGTCGAGGTCCGGGAAGTCGAAGCCGTCGAGGTCACCGGACAGCCAGCCGAACTGCTGGTTGGTGATGGCCGACTCTTCCAGGTGACCCTGGATGTGAACGGCGTTGTCACCGAACTCAACGCCGGAGGCGTTGTCGCGAATGAAGTAGGAAACCTTCAGGACGTTGTCCGAATCTTCATAGGCCGAGGACAGCTCATCAGAGGTGCTGTCATCGTCGTCCAGGTCGAGGATGTCGGTCGCCCACGTCAGCGCAGGGTTCTCGACGCCCTGACGGGTGGAGGTGCCGTCAGCGAAGAAGTTGCCACGAACCATCTGGCAGGACAGCGGCGTGAGAGCCGGGTCGCTGCCTGCACCGCTGTGCTTGGCAGCGATGGCGATGGGCTGGGTTTCGGTAACCGTCTGACCCATGGCAATGATTTCGACGTAGCCGGTCTCCGCACCTTCGCGGAAGATTTCCGGCATGGTCAGCTTGCCGCCGGAAGTGGCCGGAACCGTACAGGTCGTGTCGTCAGCAGACCAGGAAATAGCGCCGTTCTCGTCGTCGGACAGGAAGCCCGCGTAAACGTCGTGCGGGGACATGACGATGTTGAAGTCAAGGGCGTCCATCGAGTCTTCTGCACGACGGAAGCGGAACTTGACGACCTGCGTCTTGTCGCTGGTGTTAACGATGTGGATGCCGGTGATCCAGTCGTCGGCAACCGTGTAGTACGGCACCAGCGCGAGATCGCCCAGCGCGTTGTTGGCAACGGCAGGGTGCGCCGATGCAACGTTAGAGTACCCGGCAGTTGCTGCTGCTACCGCAGCGGCGATGCCCAAGGGCTTAAAGTTGCTTTTCATGAGGAGACTCCTAATGTCTGAAACACACAACCATCTGGTTAATGCTAGCGCTATTATTGCTAGCTGCAGCCAGCTGTCAACCTAACAGCCAAAGCTACAAGTTAGCGCTGAACCACCACTCACCATCAACGTAGACCCACCGCTCATGAATGACTGAAGGCACAGCACCGATTGCTGCCGAAGCTGCCGAGGTATGTTTGACGGGTTTGGACATGACCCTTGCCGCCACACTCGCTACAGCTGCCCGGGCATCATAGGTAAGGAATTCGACACCTGTCAACTGCCAGTCCACCATGTAGGAAAACTTGTGGCGGTACAGGGCCTTGGGAAACACTTCTCGGTAGGCGGGTGAAGTGTAGGTCCAGGCGGTGTCGAAGTCCCGCTGCTCCAGCGCCCGCCAGCGCGCTTCGGCCCGTTCGAGCAGCCGCGCCTTGCGCACCTCGGTCAGCTGCGGGCCGCCGGCACAGGCGGCCAACAGGGCCGCTAGCAGTGCCACCGCTGCACCGCGGAAAATGTACCTACTGGTTCCTAACATATTAATATTCCTGGGTTTTTTGAAGGCCGGGGAGTATACCTGAGTCGTCCGTCCGAAGGAACGGGGGTCGGCCCCGCGCCCGAGCCGCCGGGGCCACGCGGTGGCCCCGGCGCCCTCTGCCAGGGGCGCTCGGATTTCCCGCCCGTTCCGGAATCGCCCGATCGACGGCGATTCCCTTGAAAATGCCTCGCGAGGGCGTCTGAGGCGGTGATTTATTCCACAGGACCCGGCCGGAAATAGTACCGAAGATTCTCCGGCTATTTGCTGCCCGATGAGACGGCGGCGGGCTGTTCCTCGATCAGTTCCATGAACCGCACCTTGGCGCGCATCTCCTCGCTCACCTGCCGCAGCTCGTCTTCCGTGTAAAGCGCCCGCGGCGTGATGATGACCAGCAGCTCCGTGCGGCGGTTCTCCAACGAGGTCGTGCCGAAGAGCGCCCCGATACCGGGAATATCCCGAAGCAGCGGTACGCCGGACTCCCCGGAGCTCGCGTTCTCGCGGATCAGGCCGCCGAGCACGACCGATTCGGAGGAGCGCACGGCCACCCGGCTCCTGATGGAGCGCTCGAGGAAGGACCGCTGGTCGGTTGCCGAGTCCACCGGGCCGACGTCGGTGACCGACTGCTGCACGTCCATGGTGACGAGGCCGCCGGCGTTGACGGACGGGGTCACGATCAGGCTCACCCCCGTGTTCTTGAAGTTGATGTTCTGCACCGAGTTGCCGCCGTTGGTGATCGTCGTGCCTAGCAGCACCGGGACCTGGTCTCCCACCTGGATCTCGGCGGTGTGGTTGTCCAGCACCATGACCGACGGCGTGGAGATCACGTTGATCAGGGAATCCTCGCTGAGGGCGTTGAGCACCGCGGTGATGTCCTTGGCGCTGTTGGTCACCGTGTAGGAAAAGCCCGGTGCCCTTGCCGTCGGCGTCCCGGACTCACCCACGAGTTGACCGAAGCCCTCGTAGGCCGCATCCAGCCCCTTGCGGAAAGACCACTCCAGTCCGTAGCGCAGCTCGTCGGTGAGCGTCACCTCGAGGATGCTTGCCTCGATGATCACCTGGGTAGCCACCACGTCGAGCTGCTTGAGCGCGGTCTCGATGATCTCGTACTGCTTGCCGGTGGCGTAGATCATCAGCGCGTTGTTTTCCTCGTCGGCCACGACGCGCACGTTGGCGAGCACATCGTCGTCGCCACCGCCGAGCGCCGCCGCGACCATCTCGGTGGCCCGGTCACCGCGGGCGTTGCCCGCCCCGCTACCGCTGCCATTGGTCGCACTGCCGCTGCCGAAACGGCTGCTGCCGGACCCCGTCCCGCCGAACCCACCGGCTCCGCTGCTGCCGCCTCCGCTGGTGCCGCCGCTGATCGACTCCGGCGACATGCCCGGCGCGACGCTGCGGTCCGTGCCACCGATGCCGCCGCGCGTGCCCGTGGTACCGCCGCTGTCGATCACGCTGGTGCCGCTGCCACCGGCGTAAATGCCCTGGAGCAGCTTCGCCAGGCGCTCGGCAGTCGTGTTCTGTACCGGGAAGACGTACAGGCGGCGCTCGAAGCGCGAGTCCGGGTTGACATCCAGCCGCTCGATCCACTGGCCGACCCGCTCCAAGTACTCGGAGCGCGGCGTAACCACCAGGATGCTGTTCAGCCGCTCCACCGGCAGCACGCGAACCAGCCCGGTAATGTCGCCGCCCTCGCCACCGGCGGCGGCCATGAGGTCGTTGATCGCGCCGGCCGTCTCCACGACGTTGGCGTTCTCCAGCGGGAAGATGCCGACGGACATGCCCGCCAGCATATCGACATCAAAAGTGGAAACGATGTCGAGCCAGCCGGTGAGCTGGGCGCGGGTCCCGGCCAGCATGAGAAGGTTGCGCGCATTGTCGATGCGCACGAAGGCCGACTGGTCCGCGACCGGGCGCAGGATATCCGCCATGGCGGAGGCGCTGATGTACTGCAGCGGCACGATGATGGTGCTGTAGCCGGCGAAATCATCCTGCGCGCTGGTCACCTGCGGCGACAGGCGCACGGCCTGCTGAGAGCCGGTCACCAGGTAGCGGCCATCCTTGCCGCGGATGAGCAGCGCGTTGTGGGCCTTCAGCAGCGACTCGACGATGCCCAGCAGCTGGTCCCGCGGGATCGGCGTGCGCGTGCGCAGCGTGACCTTGCCCTGCACCGGGTGGTCGACGATGTAGTCGAGCTTGAGGATATCGCCCATGACGGCCTGCACCACTTCCGCGAGGGGCGCCTGCTCGAAGTTGAGGCTCACGTCCTCGCCGACGAAGCGCACCGGGGACTGGGGTTCCGGCAGCCTCACCTGCCGGTCGCTACCTTTATAGAGCGTGGGCTCGCTGCGCGCCGCCGCCTCGCGCTTTTCCTCCGCCAGGGAACGGGCATCGGCCGACAGCGGCCGCTCGGCGGGGCGAGCGGGCGAATCTTCGGCGGCCGAAGCCACGGCGGGCGTCCTGTCGATGCCCGCGCACCCTGCGAGCAGGGCACCGCACAACACGCCGGGGATGATCTTCAACATGCTCTTTTCCCAATGGTTTGCCGGGATCCGGGCCCCGGCTTGTCATGGCACCTGCTAGAGGACACCTTGTTCACGACCCGCCCAGGGTCAATCGCTCTTCACCGCCCGCCTCGGCAGGCGACGGCCCGGGCTCGGTCTGCGCCGCCGCCTGCGCCGCGGGTTCTTGGGGCACCTCGATGACCGCCGGTACCAGCTCCCGGCGGTCGCGCTCGCCGCCGCTGACGAAGGTCGCGCTGTTGCCGTCGACGCGCTCGAGACGCCAGCCCTCGATCTCCTCGCCGACGGCGAGGCGCAGTTCCCGGTTCTTGCCGGTGAGGATCACGCCACCGCTGTCGCCGGAGCCATAAATGCCGCGGACCGTGACATCCTTGAGCCGCGGCGCCGCAGCGCGATTCTCCGCCGCGCCCTGCGCCACCGCCTCGACCGGCGCCACCTCCTCCGTCGGCCGGCGCTCGGCCCAGAACAGGGGCCGGCGGACGATGGCTTCCCGCTCCTCGGCGGGCAGGGCGCCGGCGCCCTGCAGCGCGGCCACGCGCACGCTGTCCGGCGCCGGCGCGACGGGCCGGATCGTCGTCGCCATGGCGATCCGCGCCGCAACGTAAAGCACCGTGAGCAGCAGCAGTGCCGCCGTCGCCAGGAGGACGAGTTCCACCCGCCGCTCGGAGCGCAGGGGATCAACGTCGACCCGGTAGCGCGCCAGCAGCCGGTTCACTGCAGCCTCCGCAGCGCGAGCACCTCGATCACGGCGGTGACCTCCTGGGGCGCGGGCTCCTGGTTGCCCCGCGCGCGGGTGCGCGTCGGATACACATCGAGGGAGTCGACCAGCAGCATCGGCCGGAATGCACCCAGGCCCGCGAGAGCGGCATCAAGGGCCGGCATGGGGCCCTTCGCCGTCACCTTGAGGCCCACCAGGTCGAACGCCTCGTCCTGCCGTGCGGGCAGCACCTGGCTGTTCGACACCTCCAGCCCGGCCTCTGCAAGCACGCGCCGGACCTGCGCCTGCAGTTCCGCCGCGACGGCGGTGGTGTCCTCCGCCGGCGGGTAGCCAAGCGCCGCCAGGCGCTGGGAGACTTCGCCCGCCGCATCGCGCAGCGACGCCTCGTGCTCGACCAGGCCCTGCAGCCGCGCAATGCGGGGGCGCAGGTCATCGATACGCTCACCGTGGCCGACGCCGACGGCCACCAGCTTGAACAGCAGCGACAGGTAAAGGTAAGCCGGGACCAGCAGCGTGGCGCCGATAATCAGGGTGCTTCGGCGGTTGCTCCGGAGCCAGTTCACGGCCCGTCCTCCGCAGCGCTCCCCGAGGCAACACCCTCAGCGATGCGCAGGTCGAGATAGAACTGGTCCTCGTCGCTGTTGCCCACCCGGCTGATTGCCTGCGGCGCGGTGACCTCGGCATAGGCCGGCTCGGCAGAGAGCGCCTGCATCACGCCCGCGGCATCGGCCGCGCGCCCGCGAATGCGGATCATGTCGCCGCTGGATGAGAAGTGCGCCACCCAGGCCTCATCGCCTAGGAGCCGGGTCAGCCGGGCCAGCTCCCGATGCGGGCTCGGGTACTGCGCGGTGATCTCACGCGCGGCGAGGAGCTGGCGGTTGGCATCGGCGATCGCCTCGCGCAGCTCCCGGACTTCGCCCGAGGCGCGCTCCGTCTCCGCGGCCAGGGCTTCGACGCGGGCGAGCTCGAGCTGTTTGCCGAGGGCGTAGCCACCGGCGAGTAGCAACAGGAGCACGAGAATCCCCGCGGCCATCAGGCCGACCCGGCGCAGCCGCTGCCGGTAGTGCGCCTCGCGGCGCCCCTCGCCGAATCCTTCCAGTACCACCACGCCGTCGGGGACTTCCGCCCAGACCTCGAGCGCGCCGCGATCCTCCGCTTCCGGCCGCCGCGCGAGCAGGCCCAGCACGGCACTGCGCGAGGCAATGGCCAGGTCGACGGCGAGCCCGCTGTCGCTGCGGCCGGCGAGCCGCCAGCCCCACGCGGTGTCGTTGGCGGTGAACGGGCTGTGCGCGGCCACCTCCATGGCGAGCGCGGACTGCAGATCGGCCTCCGCCGCCAGCGGCAGCGTCAGGCGCTTGTGAAGCGTGAGCTCCGCCGGCAGGGAGAGCGCTCGACAGGCCGCGGAGGAGGCCTCAGCCGGATCGACCGGCGCACCGGCATGGTAGGGCGTCAACGAGTCTTCACGCTCGAGGAGGACGACCTCGTCGAGGCGGCGGCGCAGTGGCGAGTCGAGACCGAAGACGAGATCGCGCCAGGCCGCAACCCAGTGGCGGCCGAGGTTGCGCATGTCGTAGCCGAAGAGGTACCACTGCTGGTCCGCGATCACGGAGTCACCCCGACCGCGCGCACCGCCTCGACCCGCTGCGTTGCCCAGGGGAAACCGCTGGAAGATCCGCCGCCCAGGGACATCCAGCGGCGGCGCAGCCAGACGCGCTCGCCTACCGGCACCAGGGCGTCGATGCGATAGCTGTTAGCCAGGGCGGGCAGCGCGCCGCGTCCGCCGGGCGCATCCGGGGGGGCGTCGCCCGCGGCGATGCGGCCGGGTGCCTGCGCGGCGACCCAGGCAAGGCCCGCGGCATTTGGCACGCCACCGCCCGCTACGGTGACGAGATCCCGCACCGAATCGAGTAGCGACCTGGTTACCCCCGGTACCCGCAAAACATCCTCCACGGCATTGAAACCTGCTCCGCCCCCGGCACCCCGGCGGTCACGCTGGCGCCACTCTACCACAGCGCCGGCGAGGTCCTCGGCCTCGCTCCGGGGCAGTTCCCCGTAGCGCTGGAACAGCGCCGCGAGACTCCCCCGGGGTGCGCTGGCGAGGTCGAGCAGGGCTGTCGCGGGCACCGCGACCACGGTGACCTCATGGTCACCGAGCCGGTAGCTCGAGCGCATGCCGCCGCCCGCCCGGTTGAAGCGTCCCTCGAGCAGTTCAGCGAAGAACAGCCGCACCGCACCGTCACCGGCGGCTTCCGCCTGCGCCCGGAACAGGTGCGCCTGTGCCAGCCGCGTATCGACGGTCGCCCGGGAAACGATACCCGCCACGAGCAGCGCCATGCCCGCGATAAACCAGACCACCACCGCCAGGGCCACGCCCCGCTCGCCGCGGCCGGCAACGGGCCTCATCGCGCGACCTCCATGACGAGGTCCGGCCAGTAGCGCCCCTGCACCTGCAGGCGAAGCCTGACCCACCCGGGCGGCCCGCGCTGGTCCCAGTCGGTCTGCCAGGGCCCGCCGGCCTCCCGCCGGTAGGCGACCTCGAAGCGGTCCACGCCTGACACCAACGTGCGCGACGCCGCTTTATTCCAGCCCGTGAGCGGCGCGTCGCCGGTGTCCTCCCGCCAGCGAAGCTCAAGGTCGCCACCTTTTTTGCCCAGGCGCACGAGGTACTGGCCGCCGTAGGCCTCGCCGAAAAGCACGACGGCCTTCCAGACCAGGGCACCCTCCGGCGAGAGTTCGAAGACGGCCCGGTCCTGCATGCCGCCGCCGAGGCTGAGGCCGCCGGTGGAGCTTCCCTTGACCGTCGATGCCAGGCTGTTGCGCAGGAAACCGCTCACGCTGCGCAGATCGACGAGCCGGTCGACCCGGGTATCGAGCGTGGCCTGGGTGTTGCCGAGCGTGCGCAGGCCGGAGACCGTCGCCAGCATGATCAGGGAGAGCACCGCGAGCGCGACCACCGCCTCGACCAGCGTAAAACCCTGCCCGCGGCGACAGTTCACGGTACGCGCGCGTCCATGCGCTGGCCCGCCACGACCGACACGAGGCGTACGCGGCGACGCCGCGAACCGTCGGCCCAGCTCACCGCGACGTCGAGTTCCTGCAGGAGCCCGGGAGCGAGGCGGGAATCCCTGGATCGCGGCAGCGGGCTGGCGTCCACGGTCCAGGCAAAACCGCCGGCGGTCTCGCCGCTGCGCCGCAAGCCGGTCTCCGGCACCACCGAGTGGTCGGCGACCAGCGAGCGCGCCAGCTCCACCGCGTAGGCGTAGCGCTCGTCCGTGCGCACGTTGCGGGTTGCTGCGCTGCTCGCCTGGTAGAGGGCGCCGAGCGCGAGCCCGAGGACGGCCATGGCCACCACCATTTCCAGCAGGGAGAAGCCGCGCTGGGCGCTGCGCTCAGGAGGGGTTTTCACCGGGAAGCGTCACCCACCGCCTGGGTCACGCGGCCGGTGAGCCAGTCCACGCCGATCGCGACCGTCGACGACCCCGGGTTGGTGATGTCGACGCCGCCGCCGCTGGTGCCGCCTTCGGGGTAGAAACGGATGACCCCCGCGCGTTCGCGGTTGACCTCGGCCGCGCCGTGCACGGTTACCCGCAACCCGCCGGGGAGGCGCCGCTCGGTCGCGCCCAGCACCAGGCGGCGCTCCTCCGGCCAGACCAGCACGTCCCGGGCTTTGCCGCTGGTGATCGCCTGCTGCCGCGCCGTCGCGAACAGCGTGACCACGTCGCGCACCGCCTCGCGGGTGCGCATGCCGTCGTAGAAGCGAAAGCCCGCTGGCACCGCCACGGCGAGCGCCAGCCCGGCGATGGCCAGGGCCACCAGCAGCTCGACAAGGGTGAAGCCCCGCACGCGCGGGGCGCCCCTCCTATTGCCAGTTGCCGACGTCCGCATCCTCGCCATCGCCGCCGGGAGCGCCGTTCTGGCCGTAGGTGAAAATATCCACCTCGCCGCGCTCCCCGGGATACTTGTAGTGATAGTCCTGCCGCCACGGATCCTGCGGCACGTCGGACTTCAGGTAGGGGCCGTTCCAGCCGGCGGCATTGGCCGGCTTCTCGACCAGCGCGGCCAGGCCCTCCCGCGTACTGGGGTAATGACCGACATCGAGCTTGTACATCTCCAGCGCCTGCTCGAGGTCGCGGATCTGGATGCGGGCCGTTTTGGTCTTCGCCCCGCCGAGCTGGTTGAGCACCTGCGGGCCGACGAGGCTGATGAGCAGGCCGAGGATGGCCAGCACCACCAGCAGTTCCATGAGGGTGAAGCCGCGGGCACGGCGCGCGCCGCCGCGGCGGCGAAAGGCCTGGGTCATAGTGTGTTCCTTCGCAAAAAAATGACTGACAAATAGCATGGCGTTCCCGGGCGCTACAGCGCGAGATTGTTGACCGACAGGATGCCCATGAGGATGGCGATGATGATAATCGCAATCACGAACCCCATGAACAGGATGAGTACCGGCTCGAGCAGCGTGAGTGCCCGCTTGACGCTGGCCTCCACGTGGTCGTCGAAGACCCGCGCCAGCTCGAGCATCATGGCGTCGAGGCGGCCGGACTCTTCACCGACCCGCGCCATCTGGATCACCAGCGGCGTGAACAGCGCGCTCTCCTCCAGCGAGACCGAGACCCGCTTGCCCGACTTCACCGCCGGCGGCAGCGCGCGCAGGGCGTCGCGAACCACCCGGTTGTCAACCGTATCGATGGCAATGCCCAGGCTCTGCAGCAGCGGTACACCGCTGCCCAGCAGCGTGCCCAGGGTGCACGCGAACTTGGCCACCTCGAACTCGAACACCATGCCGCCGAAGAGCGGCAGGCCGAGAAGCCGGCGGTGCAGGGCCTCCTCCCCTTCCGGGGTCCTGAGCCAGCGCCAGGCGGCAAAGCCACCGCCGCCGAGGAGGATCAGGAGCAGCCAGCCCCAGGCGGCGACGAAGTCGGCAAGGCCCAGCACGCCCCGGGTAAGCGCCGGCAGCGCTTCGCCCATATCCTCGAAGAGCGTCTCGAACTGCGGCACGACGAAGACCAGCATCACGGCGATGGACAGCGTCGCCACCACCAGCAGGATCGCCGGGTAGATGAGCGCCGAGACCACGCTGTCGCGATTGCGCCGGGCATTTTCCAGCGTCTCGACCAGCCGGTCCAGCACCAGGGAAAGCTCGCCGCTCGCCTCCCCGGAGCGCACCATGTTGATGTAGAAATTGCCGAAGACATCGGCGTGCGGTGCCAGCGCCGCGGACAGCGACTTGCCGCCCTTGACGTCCTTGAGCAGCAGCTCCAGCAGGCCGCGCACCCCCGGCGAGGACGCCATCTCCAGCAGCACTTTCAGCGCCCGGTCCAGGGGCAGGCCGGCGCGCAGCAGCGTGGCCAGTTCGCTGGTCATCGCCAGCACTTCCTTGCGACCCGGGGGCTTGCCGGCGCGCTCGCTGCCCGGCGCGGCGGCTCCGGGCTCCAGCTTCAGCAGCGTGAGGCCGCGCTCGCGCAGCTGCCGCGTGGCAAGCTCCGGCGCATCGGCCTCGATGGTGCCCTCTGCCGCCCGGCCGTCGCGCCCGAGAGCCCTGTAGTAGAACTGGGCCACGGGTCGCTCAGGCGGTCGCAGGCTGTTGCAGCGCCGCCGGGCCCGGCTCGGCCATGCTGTCGCTGCTCTGGTCCTGGGTCACCCGCATGACTTCCTCCAGCGAGGTCTGCCCCGCGACCACCTTGCGCAGGCCATCCTCGTAGAGGGTGATCATGCCCTGGCGCCGGGCCGCCGCGTGCAGGGTAGTGGCATCGGCGCCGCCCATGATCACCTCGTGCAGCCGGTCGTCGAGCAGGAAGAGTTCGTGGATCGCGGTGCGGCCGATGTAGCCCGTGTCGCGGCAGTGCTCGCAGCCCCGGGCCTGGTAGACCGTGCGCTGCCCGTCGCGCAGGAAACGCCGCAGCCCGTAGCGCTCGATGGCCGCGTCGCCCAGTTCCACCGGCACGCGGCAGCTCGAGCAGAGGGTGCGCACGAGGCGCTGGGCCAGGACACCGTTCACCGAGGAGGTGATCAGGTAGCGCTCGACGCCCATGTCCTCCAGGCGGGTAATGGCTCCGGCGGCGGTATTGGTGTGCAGCGTGGACAGCACCAGGTGGCCGGTCAGCGCCGACTGCACGCCGATCTGCGCCGTCTCCGTGTCGCGCATCTCGCCGATCATGATGATGTCCGGGTCCTGGCGGAGGATCGAGCGCAGCGCCCGGGCAAAGGTGAGGTCGATCTGCGCCTGCACCTGGATCTGGTTGATGCTGTCGAGCTGGTATTCGACCGGGTCCTCCACGGTGATGATCTTGAGCTGCTCCGCGTCCAGGGAGGCCAGCGATGCATAGAGCGTGGTGGTCTTGCCGGAGCCGGTGGGACCGGTGACCAGGAGCACGCCGTGGGGGCGCGCGAGGAGCGTCTGGTAGCGCTCCAGCGTGTCCTCGGAGAAGCCCATGTCGGGCAGGCTGAGGCGGATACTCTCGCGGTCCAGTACCCGCATGACGATGCTTTCGCCGTGCACCGTGGGGATGGTCGACACGCGCAGGTCCAGCTCGTGACCCTTGACCCGTTTCATGATGCGGCCGTCCTGGGGCAGGCGGCGCTCCGCGATATTCATGTGCGCCATGAGCTTGATGCGCGAGGCGATGGCCGGGGCGAGGCTCGCCGGCGGCGGGTCCGCCATGTCCTGGAGCACGCCGTCCACCCGGTAGCGCAGGTGCAGGCCGTCCTCGAAAGGCTCGATGTGGATATCGGACGCGCCGAGGTCCAGGGCCCGGTGCATGAGCTGGTCGACGAGGCGGATCACCGGCGCTTCACTGGCCAGGTCGCGCAGGTGCTCGATGAACTCGTCGTCGCTCTGCCCGGCAAAGCTGTCGAGCCCCCCGGCTTCGTCCTCGTCGGGCTCGTCGCCGCGAAGGTAGCGCTCCAGGGCCCGGGAGACGTCGGACTCCAGCCCCAGCGCCAGCTGAACCGGCCCGCCCAGGGCCATGGCCAGCGCGCGGGCAATGAAGGGGTCCTGCGGCACGGCCGCAGCGAAGCGCACGCTGTCGCCCTCGCGGGCGACGGGAACGACCCCGTTGCTGGCCAGGAAGTCCGCGGACAGGCCATCGACGCGCAGGGGTTCTTCCGGGTAGTCGCCGGCGGCCAGCAGGGGCACGTCGAGCTGCTCGGCGAGCGCCTGGGCACAGTCGAGCTCCGACACCAGGCCGAGCTTGACCAGCACGCGGCCGAGAAGGTCGCCCATCTCGGCCTGCGCCAGCAGCGCGCGCTCGATATCGCGTTCCGATACCTTACCGCGCTCGATAAGGATTTCGCCGATCTTCTTCATGGCACCAACGTGACGCTAGACGTGGCAATGGACACGGCAGGGACGAACCTCCCTGCCATGGCGACTGCCAACGGGTGTATTGGCCGCTTTACCCCTGTCGCTCTCTTCTATCGACCTATTGTTGACGGGTGAAGCGGGCAAAACGTTCCCGCGAGTCTAGCACAGGGGCCTGCCCGGCCCCGCGGGGCCGGGCACGGGGTCAGCCGGGGAACTCGTAGTCCTTGAAGCGGTCGCGCAGGTCGACCTTCTGGATCTTGCCCGTGGCACCGTGGGGCAGCTCGTCCACGAACTCCACGGCGTCGGGAATCCACCACTTGGCGATGCGGCCCTCGAACCAGCCCAGCATTTCCTCGGCGGTAAGATCCTCGCCCCCGGCCGCCTTGACCACGATCAGCAGCGGTCGCTCGCTCCACTTGGGGTGGTAGCGCCCGATCACCGCCGCCTCCGCGACCTTCGGGTGGTCCGTGGCCGCGTTCTCGACATCGATGGACGAGATCCACTCGCCGCCGGACTTGATCACGTCCTTGGTGCGATCGGTGATCGCCATGTAGCCCTCGGGATCGATGGTGGCGACATCGCCGGTCTCGAACCAGCCGGCCTCGGCGTGGGCATCGGACCCGTCGAGCTTGAAGTAGCTCGAGCAGATCCAGGGGCCGCGCACCTTCAGCGAGCCGTAGGCCTCGCCGTCCCAGGGCAGCGCCTTGCCGTCGTCGTCGACGATCTTCATCTCGACCCCGAAGATCGGCCGCCCCGCCTTCTGCCGGAGCTTGGCGAAGGCTTCCGGGTCGTAGCGGTCGCGCGCCTCCCAGGAGGCATTGGCACTGCCCAGGGGGCTCATTTCCGTCATGCCCCAGCCGACGCGGGTTTCCACGCCGTGGCGCTCGAAGGCCTCCATGATCGAGAGCGGGCAGGCCGCACCCCCGACGATCACCTGCTCGAGGGACTCAACGGTCTTGCCGCTCTCGCGCAGGTAGGCGAGGAGGTTGAGCCACACCGTGGGCACCCCGGCGGAACGGGTGACCTGCTCTTCGTTCATCAGCGCGGTCAGCGTCTCGCCATCGCCCATCTTGCTGCCCGGGAATACGATCTTCGAACCCACCATGGGCGCCGCGTAGGGAAGGCCCCAGGCGTTGACGTGGAACATGGGGACGATGGGCAGCACCACGTCATTGCGGGAGATACCGAGGGCGTCCGGCATGAGCGTCGCGTAGGCGTGGAGCATCGTCGAGCGGTGCGAGTAGAGGACGCCCTTCGGGTTGCCGGTGGTGCCGGAGGTGTAGCAGAGGGCGCAGGCCTGTCGCTCGTCCAGCTCGGGCCAGTCGAACTGGTCCGAGTGGCCGTGCACCAGGCGCTCGTAGCAGATGGCGCCGGGGAGCGAGGTTTCGGGCATGTGCGCCTCGTCCGTGAGCACCACCCAGTGCTCAACGCCGGGGCACTTGTCGGCGACGGCCTCGACCAGGGGCAGGAAGTCGGCGTCGACGAAAACGGCGCGGTCTTCAGCGTGGTTGATGATGTAGACGATCTGCTCCGGGAACAGGCGCGGGTTGATCGTGTGGCAGACGTAGCCGCTGCAGGCGGCGGCATAGTAGGTCTCGAAGTGGCGGTAGTCGTTCCAGGCCAGGGTGGCGACGCGGTCGCCGCTGGCCAGGCCCCAGCTTGCGATGGCGTTGGCGAGCTGGCGGGTGCGGCGGAAGGCGTCGCGGTAGCGGTAGCGGTGCCGCGGGTTGTCGCGGGTGACGGAGACGATCTCGCTGTCACCGTTGACGCGGTCGGCATGTTGCATGATCGAGGTGATCGTCAGCGGCACGTCCATCATCAATCCGTTCATGCTGTTCTCCTTAGTGACGGATGGGTGAATTCACGGTTGCCCTGCCTCACCGGCCGGCAAGAGCCGCCAGCGCTCGGCATCGTCCGCGCGGGCCGCGCGTCCCTCCTGCTCCAGTTTTATCAGGTGCGCGGCCATCGACAACTTCGCCCAGCGGTGCAGCGCCGGGTCGACGTCATCGTAGACCACTTTCACCAGTGTATCCGGGTCCGTCTCGCCGAGGCGCTCGAGGCCGCCGACGACCTTCGCCTCGCGCAGCAGCCGGTGGCGCACCAGCCGGTCCACCTCGCGGCGGCTGTCCTCGATCAGGGTGCCGTGGCCGGGCGCGATCACCCTCACCGGGTAGTCGAGCAGCAGCTTGAGCGAGCGGATATAGGCGGCCATGTCGCCCCCCGGGGGAATGATCACGACCGTGGAGCCCTGCATGATGTGATCGCCGGCGAAGAGCATGCCCTCCTCCTCCAGCAGCAGGCAGAAATGGTTGCTCACGTGCCCCGGCGTATGCAGCGCCAGTAGCGAGAGCTCCCCGGTGACCAGCCGCTGCTCGTGGGTGAGCTCGACATCGGGCCGGAAGCTCTCGTCCTGGTGATCGTCGCCGTAGGGCAAGGCGCCGTGCACCTCGGCCCCGGTGGCCTCGGCCAGCGCCTGCCAGGCCGGCGAGTGGTCCGGGTGCGTGTGGGTGCAGACGATGTAGCGGATCGGCCCCCCGGCGGCGGCGAGAATCGCGTCCACGTGGGCCGGCAGCGCCGGGCCCGGGTCAACGACCACCACGGCCTCCCGCCCGAGCAGGTAGGTATTCGTCCCCGGGCCGGTCATGGGGCCCGGGTTCGGCGCGACCAGGCGGGTCACCAGCGGCGACAGGCGCTCCGGCTGTCCAGGCACCAGGGCCATGTCAGGGCTCCAGCAGTCCGCGGATCGGCTGCACCGGGTCGACCTCGGCATCGTAGTCCACGCCCGGCACCTCGAAGCCGAAGAGGCGCAGGAACTCCTGCCGGTAGCCGCTGAAGTCCGAAAGCTCGTCCAGGCTGTCGCTGTCGATCCGCTCCCAGAGTTCGGCCACCTCGGCCTGTACGGCCGGATCGAGTTCCAGGCGGTCGGCGCGCAGCCGGCCCTCGTCATCGAGGAACGGCTCGTCGCCGTAGAGGGATTCGCTGAACAGGCGGTAGATCTGCTCGATGCAGCCCTCGTGTGTACCGCGGGCTTTCATCACGCGGAACAGGATCGCGAGATAGATCGGCATGGCCGGGATCGCGGCGCTGGCCTGCGTGACCACCGCCTTGAGCACGGAAACGCGGGCATCGCCGCCGCGGGGCGCGAGGCGTTCGCGCAGGGCCAGCACGCGCCGGTCGAGATCCTTCTTGGCGGCGCCGATGGTGCCGTGCCAGTAGATGTCCCAGGTGATCTGCTCACCGATATAGGTATAGGCGGTGGTCTTGCAGCCGTCGGCCAGCACGCCGGCCTCGTCGAGGGCCTCGATCCAGAACTGCCAGTCCTCGCCGCCCATGACCGCGACGGTGTTGTCGATCTCTTCCTGCGTGGCAGCCTCCAGGTGGAAGTCCTGGATCTCGCCCTTGTCGGTATTGATACCCTTCTGCGTGGTGTCCTTGCCGATGGGCTTCAGGGTGGATGCGTGCAGCTCGCCGGTGACCGGGTGCTTGCGCCGCGGGGCCGCCAGGCTGTAGACGACGAGATCGACGCTGCCGAGGTGTTCGCGAATCGCCGCGATGGCCTGGTCCTTGAGCTCGCTCGAGAAAGCATCACCGTTGATGCTCCAGGCGCCGAGGCCCGCGGCCTCCGCCTCGGCGTGAAAGGCAGCCGAGTTGTACCAGCCTGCCGTGCCCGGCTTGCGTTCCGTGCCCGCCTTCTCGAAGAAGATACCGAGCGTGGCCGCACCGGAGCCGAAGGCAGCCGTGACCCGGGAGGCGAGGCCGTAGCCCGTGGAAGCGCCGATGACCAGGACCCGCTTGGGCCCATTCTCCAGCGGCCCCTGTGCCTTGACGAACTCGACCTGGGCGCGCACGTTGGCGGCGCAGCCCGCCGGGTGGGTGGTAGTACAGAGAAAGCCCCGGACCTTCGGCTTGATGATCATGCTGTGCTCCCGGATTGTCGCAGGCGCTGTCGTAACCTGCCGTGGTCAAAACGGCGAGAGTCTAGCACGCTCACCGCTAGCGGTGGTCGGGCAGGTTGGTGATCCAGACCGTCTGGTAGGGGGCGAGCACCATCTGTTCTACGCGGGACTGGAACGGCCGGCCGGAGAGGAGATCCTGCCAGGCGTCGGTGTCGATGAGGTTGATGTCGGCGAGGTTGAGAGTCTGCTCCAGCGCGCTCACGTTGCTGATGCAGAAGATGCTCTGCCGCCGGTCCGCGCTCTGGCGCCAGAAGCCGAACAGCTGGGCGCCGAGGTGCAGTGTGAACTGGGTGGCGTTCGGGTGGAAGGCCGCCTGGCGCTGGCGGATCTCCAGCAGTTCCATCAGTGCGCGGTAGACCACGCCGTGCTCGCTCGCCGGATCGGCGAGCGCCTCTTCCAGCGCGGCGAGATTCCACTGGTGCCGGTTGATGGAGCGCGGGTGCCCGGTCTCCTCCACGCGCTCGTGGTCGTTGTGCGTGGCCAGCAGGCTGTGGATGTAGATCCCCGGGATGCCCTCGAGACCGAGCATGATGGCGTGGGCACAGAGAAAGCGCGGGATGTTGTGCTCGTCGGGTCCCTCCACGGTGCCCTGCAGCGCGTCGAAGAGCGCGATGTTGATCTCGTAGGGCTTGCTCTCGCCATCGGCCAGCCGGCGGTAGGACACGTGGCCGCCGAAGCGGCGCATGGTGCCGATGAGCGCCTGCAGCTCCTCCTCGGACAGGTGCCCCTCGGCGGGGCGCAGCCCGATACCGTCGTGGGAAGCGATGAAGTTGAAGTAGGCCGTGCCGTGCTGCGGCGGCGGCATGCTCATCATCCACTGCTTGAGATAGGTGCAGTCGCCGGTCACCAGCGTGTTCAGCAGCAGCGGCGGCAGGGAGAAGTTGTAGACGCAGTGCGCCTCGTTACCGTTGCCGAAGTAGGACAGGTTCTCCTGGTTCGGGATATTGGTCTCGGTAATGAGCATCGCGTCCGGGCGCGCGTGGGACACCAGCGTGCGTAGGAGGCGCACGACCTCGTGGGTTTCGTCGAGGTTCAGGCAGCTGGTGCCGGGCACTTTCCACAGGAAGGCGATGGCGTCCAGGCGGAAGATGCGCACGCCGTTGTCGAGATAATGGCGCACGATGCGCACCATCTCTGCGAGGACCCGCGGGTTGCGGAAGTCCAGGTCCACCTGGTCGGGGCTGAAGGTACACCACACGTGCCGGGGGCCGTCCACGGCCTCGACCTCCCGCAGCAGCGGCGTGGTCCGCGGGCGCACCACGGCGTCCAGGTTGGTGTGAGGGTCCGCGGTGACGAAGAAACCCCGCCCCGGGTCCCGGTTCGCCAGAAAGTTCTGGAACCACTCACCGCCCGCCGAGCAGTGGTTGATGACCAGGTCGGCCATGAGGTCGTACTTGTCGGCAATGGCCTGGATGTCTTCCCAGTCGCCGAGTTCCTCGTTCACGCTCTGGTAGTCGAGCACCGAGAAGCCGTCATCGGAGCTGTAGGGGTAGAAAGGCAGGATGTGTACGCCGGAAACGCGCCCCTGCAGGTAGCGGTCGAGGAAGTGCTTGAGGGTGCGCAGCGGCGCTTCGTCAGGCGCAAGGATCGAGCCGCCGTAGCTGAGCACAAGGGCATCGCCCTGGTCCCACTGGTTGACGTGCGCCGGGGGCGCGGGCACATCGGCCTCGAGGCGCATGATCGCGAGCAGCTCCTGCGCGAGCGCAGAGCAATCGGGGGCCGGCTCGACCTCCCGGTAGATGAAGGCGAGGTGCTGGGCGACGCGCTCGCTGAGCGTCAGCGCCTGGTCGCTGCTGCCGGACCGCATATCAATGGCCGGACACCTCCTGGTGATCGAGTTCCACGGCCTCGCTGAGCCGATCGAGGATATCGGGCATGGCGCTGGTCACCCGGGACCAGCTCGGGATGAAGGGCCGCTCCTTGGGCCGGGCGAGGAAGGCCTCGCCGGCCTTCATGATGTTGTCGGCGAACAGCTCCACGGCTTTCTCTTCCTTGTGGATGTCGAAATCCAGGCCGTTCATGAGCGCGTCGGTGTTGTAGGTCTCCACGAAGTCGAGCGCAATGCGGTAGTAGGTGGCCTTCACGGAGCGGAAGGTCTCCGGGCTGAGGACCACGCCGCGCGTGGCCAGCTTGCGAAACAGCGCCTTGCAGATATCGATGGACATGCGCGAAAGACCGTCGCGGTCGTTGTTCTCGGACAGCGACTGGTGCTTGTGGTCGTAGCTGTCGGCGATATCCACCTGGCAGAGGCGGTTGTTGGCGTAGTTGCGATACATCTCCGACAGCACGCCGATCTCCAGGCCCCAGTCGCTGGGGATGCGCAGGTCACGGAGCACATCACGGCGGAAGGAGAACTCGCCGGCGAGGGGATAGCGGAAGCTGTCCATGTACTCGAGGTATTCGACCTCGCCCACGGTCTTCTTGAGGGCCCGGAGCAGCGGCGTGACCAGCAGCCGGCTGACGCGGCCGTTGATGCGCCCGCCCGCGACCCGGGCGTAGAAGCCCTTGCAGAACTCGTAGTTGAACTGCGGGTGCGCGACCGGGTAGATGAGCCGCGCGAGCAGGTCGCGGTCGTAGGTGGTGATATCGCAGTCGTGCAGGGCGATGGACTCTGCCCGGGCGGTGGCGAGAATGTAGCCCATGCAGTACCAGACGTTGCGCCCCTTGCCCATCTCCCGGGGAGCGAGGTCGAGCGCGCGGAGCTCCTCGTCGAGGGCCATGAGCCGCGGCCCGTCGTGCCAGAGAATACGGTGCTCCTGCGGCAGGCAGGAAAAGAACCGGTGAGCGTGGCGGAACTGCTCCGCGTCGGCCCGGTCCAGGCCGATCACGATCTGGCTGAGATACGGCACCGCGGCGAGATGCTCTACGATGCGAGGCAGCGCCTCCCCTTCCAGCTCCGAGAACAGCGACGGCAGCAGCAGGCCAAGCGGGCGCTTGCGGGAGAACGCCAGCAGTTCCGCCTCCAGGTCGGCGACCGGGCGCCGGGAGAGGTTGTGCAGGGTGGTGATGATGCCGTTCTGGTAGAAGTCGCCCATGCGGTCGCTAGCTGTCCTGTGTTACCAAACCGTTCTCACACAGCCACTGCGTGACGCCCTCGGCCCAGCCGGCGGGGCCCACGGCGTCGCTGCACAGGACGCCCTCGTCGCGCCGGACGGGCGGCAGGGGGCGATCCGGTGCTCGCACCAGGAGCGCCGTGCCGGCGCTCTCCAGCATCGGTACGTCGTTGGCACCGTCGCCGGCGGCGAGATCCTTAATATGTCGGATGCCACGGGCCATGGCAAATTGCGCCCGTAGCCAGCGCAGGGCTTCTCCCTTGTCTGCTTCGCCGCCGAGACTGTAGAAGCGGCCGCCGCGGCTGACCTTCGCACCGCCTGCGGCACAGGCCGCGAGGAAGGCCTCCAGCGTCGCGTCATCGCCGCGCCACTGCACCGGCTCGCTGTACTCGCGGGCATTGGCCAGCGCCGCCTGGGCGGGTGGCAGGCCGGTCATGGCGGCGATGCCGGCCTCGCCGGCCCGGGCGAAGTACTCGAACCGGCCCGGGAACTCGCCCTCCAGGCGCTCGAGGAGCGCAATCCAGCGCGCCCGCGGCGCGGCCAGTTCGCGGACCCAGTAGCCGTCGCGCGCGACCGTGCCCGCGGGCTGCTCGGCAAAGTAGCCCTCGGGGATAAACACCGCGGCGCCGTTCTCCACGACGAAGGGATGCCCATTGGCGAGCCGTCGGCGCAGGGCGACCATCTCGGCGCGGGTCTTGCTCGAGACCAGCACCAGCGGAATCCCCAGCGCGTCGAGCAGATCGATGGCCGGTTGCGCAGCGGCGTGACTGTAGCTGTGGTGGTCCAGCAGCGTGCCGTCGAGGTCGGAGAAGACCAGGAAGGCGCTGCCGGCGGGGCGCCCGTCCCCGGCGCCAGCTTCCGCGCGACCGGAAGCACTGAGTGGAACGCTGTTCATGGTCGGTTACAGGCCCTCGACCTTGACGATCTGCCGGTCATTATCGAGGGAGTAGATGACATCCATATGGTCGGGCAGCTCGGCGAGGCAGTGACGGGTCAGGCGTTCGAAGTACTGCACGAAACGGGCCACCTCTTCATCGCTCATGACGGCGGCACCGGCGCCCGCCCGGGCGCGGAGCTTGTGCTCCTGCTCCAGGCGCCAGCGATACACGCAGTCAAAGGAGGGGGCGCGCAGCATCACCCAGCGGTCCACCCCGGCATAGAGGGGCAGGAAGGCATCGCGAAGCGCGTCATTGACGTAGCGGCGCCAGCGTCCGCCCGCGTCCTCCGTCGCCTCCAGCGCATTCACGGGTTCGGCCAGCGCCTCCGCGGCCTGTGGCCGGGCGCCGAGGCACCAGCCCTCGAGCAGGATTACGGCGACCGGGGCCTCGACGCGGTCCCAGCGCGCGGCCGGCGCGCGGTCGTCGCTCGCCTTGTCGAACCGCGGCACGTGAACCACCGTGGTGCCCCCCTGCCCCACCAGGTGGCTCACCGTCGCGCGAAGCAGATCGATATCGTGGGTGCCCGGCACGCCGCGGGTTGCGAGGAGGGGGTGAACCGTCGCCGCGAGCGAGGCGCGTTCTGCACGGGTGAGATAGAAGTCATCGAGGGAAAGGGCCAGGGCGGACAGGCCGTGCTCCTCGCGGAGCGCCTGCACCAGCCAGCCGCAGCAGGTGCTCTTGCCGGAGCCCTGGCTGCCGTTGACACCGATGAGCAGCGGCCTGCCGCGCTCGCGATGCAGGGCGGCCAGCTGTCGGGCGAGGGGCGCGAAATAGCGACCCGCCAGCCCGGCGTAGGCCAGCGGCAGGCGCTCGGCCTCGAGCCAGGCGCGCTCCCAGCCCGCGACGGGACGATCAGTGGCTGTCACGGCTACCCTTCTCCTGCCTGCTCCCCCTCAATGCTACCGCGTCCGGCGACCGAAGCGGGCGGCAGGTCGAAGGAAGGGCTACAGGAGCAGGCGGCGGATATCGCCGAGCAGCCCGAGCAGCGTTTCCATGAATCGCCCGGCATCGCCGCCGTTGATCACCCGGTGATCGTAGGACAGGCCCAGGGGCAGCAGGGTGCGCGGCTGGAAGGCGCTGCCGTCCCAGACCGGCTGCACGCCCGCGCGGCCGACGCCGAGGATACCCACCTCCGGCGTATTGATGATCGGGGTGAAGCCGCGACCGCCGATGCTGCCGAGGCTCGACACCGTGAAGCAGCCGCCCTGCATGTCCGCGGGCTTCAGCTTCCGGTCCCGGGCCGCGCCGGCCATGGCGATGACCTCCTCGGCCAGCTCCCAGAGCGACTTGCGGTCGACGTCGCGGATCACCGGCACCATCAGCCCCGCCGGCGTATCCACGGCCATGCCGACGTGCACGTAGTCCTTGAAGGTCAGCGCATTGCCGCCGTCGGAGAGTGAGGCGTTGAACTTCGGGTGAGCGCGGAGCGCCGTCGCACAGGCCTTGAGCAGGAACGGCAGCGGTGTGAGCCGCGTGCCGCGCTCTGCCGCCTCTTCCTTCAGCGACTTGCGGAAGGCTTCGAGCTCGGTGATGTCCGCATCGTCGAACTGGGTGACATGCGGCACGTTCAACCAGCTGCGCTGCATATTCGCCGCGGTGAGCTTGTCGAGCTTGCTGCGCTGCTCCACCGAGACCGGGCCAAAGGCCGCGAAATCCACCTCGGGCACGGGCGGGACGCCCGCGCCCGCCGCCGGTGCGGGCCCCTCCTTGAGGGCTTTCTGCACATAGCCCTGGAGGTCTTCCTTGAGAATCCGGCCCCGCGGACCGCTGCCGCTCACCTGGCCCAGCTCGACACCGAGTTCCCGGGCCAGCTTGCGCACCGCCGGGCCGGCGTAGACGTCCTGCGCCGGTGGCGCGACGGTCGCGGCGGGTGCCGCCGCAGGCGCCGGCGTCGGTGCGGCGGGCTCCTGGGTGGCAGGCCCGCTGTCCTCGACCTCCGAGGTCGCGACGGGCTGCGACCCGGTCTCCTGTTCCGGCCGGGACTGCTTCTGCTCCGCGGCTTTCTCCGTCGGTACGGGTTCGGCCGCAGCGGCCGGCGTCGCGCCGCGCAGCCTCAGCAGCAGGTCGCCCTCGCGGACCGTCGCCCCGGCCTCGACGAGGATTTCAACGACCTCGCCGGCCGCCGGCGCCGGCACCTCCATCGAGGCCTTGTCGGACTCGAGCACGACCAGGCTGTCGCCCTCCTCGACCCTGTCGCCGACGGCGACAGACACCTCGACGAGATCGACCGGGTCTTCCGTGCCGATATCCGGGACCGGTACGTCCATGACGGTCTCACCGCCTGCGCCGTCGGGCGCGGCATCGGCACCGGCCGCGGAGCTCTCGCTTCCGGAATCGCCGGCATCCGCTTCAGCCGGGCCCGGTGCATCGGCCTCGCGCGGCGCGGCGCTGCCGCCGTCATCGGCGCCCCCGCCGTCTTCGCCTTCGCCGCTCTCAGCTTCGCCGGCGTCGCTATCCCCTGCGCTGTCGGTCTCGACCCAGGCTATCGCGTCACCCTCGGCCAGCTGATCGCCCTCCTTGACCAGCAGCTCCGCCAGGGTGCCTGCTACTGTCGACGGGATCTCCATGGAGGCCTTGTCGGACTCCAGGACAATGAGCCCCTGCTCGACCTCGATGCTGTCACCGGGCCCTACCAGCAGTTCCACGACCTCCGCCGCCTCGGCGCCGCCGATATCGGGAACGAGTACCTGTTCTTTCGCCACCTGACGCTCCTGGTTCTGGCCGGCCCTCAGGCCAGCATGGGGTCGATCTTGTCCGGGTCGATGCCCAGGTCGCGGCGTGCCTCGGCGACCTTCGCGGGCTCGATCGCGCCTTCCGCAGCGAGCGCGCCCAGGGCCGCGAAGGCAATGAACTCCCGGCTCACCTCGAAGAACTGCCGCAACTTCGCCCGCGTGTCGCTGCGGCCGAAGCCGTCGGTGCCGAGCACCGTGTAGGGGCGGGGCATGTAGGCGCGCAGCTGCTCACCGTAGGGCGTGATGTAATCGGTCGCCAGGATCGCCGGCCCGTCAGCCCCCTCGAGCAGCTGCGCGAGGTAGGGCACGCGCGGCTCCTGCTCCGGGTTCAGCCGGTTCCACCGATGGCAGGCACGCCCGTCGCGGGCCAGCTCGTTGACGCTGGTGACGCTCCAGATATCGGCGGCCACACCGTAGTTGCTGGCGAGCAGTTCGGCCGCCGCCTCGACTTCCCGCAGGATCGCGCCCGCCCCCATGAGCTGGACCCGCGGGCCCTCCTCCCGCGGGGAGCGGCGCAGGCGGTACATGCCGCGGATGATGCCCTCTTCCGCGCCGGCCGGCATCTCCGGGTGCGGGTAGTTCTCGTTCATGGTGGTGATGTAGTAGAAGCGGTTCTCCCGCTCGAGATACATGCGCCGGAGGCCATCCTGGATGATCACCGCGAGCTCGTAACTGTAGGTAGGGTCGTAGCTCACGCAGTTGGGGATGGTCTGCGCCTGCAGGTGACTGTGCCCGTCCTGGTGCTGCAGGCCCTCGCCGTTCAGCGTCGTGCGGCCCGAGGTGGCCCCGATGAGGAAGCCCCGCGCCTGGCTGTCGCCGGCCGCCCAGGCCAGGTCGCCGATGCGCTGGAAGCCGAACATGGAATAGAACACGTAGAACGGCACCATCGGGTAGTCGCTGGTGCTGTAGGACGTGGCCGCCGCGAGCCAGGAAGAGAAGGCGCCGGCCTCGTTGATGCCCTCCTCGAGGATCTGGCCCTTGATGTCCTCCTTGTAGAACATGATCTGGCCCGCATCGTGGGGCGTGTAGCGCTGGCCGACCGAGGAGTAGATCCCGAGCTGCCGGAACATGCCCTCCATGCCGAAGGTACGGGCCTCGTCGGGCACGATCGGCACCACGCGCTCACCGAGGGCCTTGTCCTTGGCGAGGGAGGAAAGAATGCGCACGAAGGCCATGGTGGTGGAGATGCTGCGCTCGCCGCTGCCCTTCAGCTGGGACTTGAAGGCATCGAGGTCCGGCACGTCCAGGGCCCGCTCACCGCGGCGGCGCGCCGGCACGAAACCGCCGAGGGCCTCGCGGCGCTCGAGCATGTAGCGCATCTCCGGGCTGTCCGGCGCCGGCCGGTAGTAGGGGACATTGGCCAGCTCGCTGTCGCTGATGGGTATGCCGAACCGGTCCCGGAAGGCCTTCAGGCCGTCGAGGTCCAGCTTTTTCAGCGAGTGGGTCTCGTTGTTCGCCTCGCCAGCCTCGCCGGTGCCGTAGCCCTTCACGGTCATCGCCAGGATCACCGTGGGCTTTTCCTGCTGGGCGACGGCGTGCGCGTAGGCGGCGTAGATCTTGTACGGGTCGTGGCCACCCCGGTTCAGGTACATGATCTCCTTGTCGGATAGATCCTTGACCAGCTCCAGCAGCTCCGGGTATTTACCGAAGAAGTGCTCGCGGGTATAGGCACCGCCGTTGTACTTGTAGTTCTGCAGCTCGCCGTCGCAGACCTCGTCCATGCGCTTTTGCAGAAGGCCGGTCTCGTCCCGCTCCAGCAGCGGGTCCCACTTGCGGCCCCAGACGACCTTGACCACGTCCCAGCCGGCACCGCGGAAGACACCCTCCAGCTCCTGGATGATCTTGCCGTTGCCGCGCACCGGCCCGTCGAGGCGCTGCAGGTTGCAGTTGACGACGAAAATGAGGTTGCCCAGGCGCTCGCGCCCCGCCAGGGAGATGGCGCCCAGGGACTCGGGCTCATCGCACTCGCCGTCACCGAGGTAGCACCAGACGTTGCGGTCAGCGTGGTCCAGGAGGCCCCGGTCCTGCTGGTACTTGAGCAGCCGCGCCTGGTAGATCGCCTGGATCGGGCCGAGGCCCATGGAGACCGTGGGGAACTGCCAGTAATCGGGCATGAGCCAGGGGTGGGGATAGGAAGACAGGCCGTGGCCGTCGACCTCCCGGCGGAAATTGTCGAGCTGCTCCTCGGTCAGCCGCCCTTCGAGGTAGGAGCGGGCGTACATGCCGGGGGCGCTGTGGCCCTGGTAGAACACGAGGTCGCCCGGGTGGTCACCGTCGGCACCGCGGAAGAAGTAGTTGCAACCGACATCGTAGAGCGTCGCGCTGGAAGAGAAGCTGGAGATGTGGCCCCCGAGCCCCTCGTCGTTGTCGTTGGCCCGCATGACCATGGCCAGCGCATTCCAGCGCACGAGGGAGCGGATCCGGCGCTCCATGAACAGGTCCCCCGGCATCTGCTTCTGATCGGCCGGCGCGATGGTGTTGCGGAAAGGCGTGGTAATGGCCGTCGGCAGCGGGATGCCATCGGCCATCGCCCGCTTGGACAGCTCGTTGATGAGGTAGGTGGCGCGCTCCTCCCCCCGGTACTTCACCACCTCGTCGAAGCTGTCTATCCATTCGCGGGTTTCGACGGGGTCAATGTCATCGATCATGGTCGGGGAGGCTCCTGGCGTTGCACTGACAATCGTTGCAGGCGCTCGTTGCAACATTTATAGGTTCCTAAAAAGAACCTTTTTAGGTGCGCAATAGCGACCCGAGGGCGCGGACTCAGACCCGCGCGCCACAAAGTGGTTGTCATGCTACAGGAAACGTGCGCCTGAAGGAAATAACAATTCCCAATTAGAACTAAAGCGCTTAGTCGACCACCCAGGTCGCGTGCCCCGCCTTGATCGCCGTCGCGCTGTCGACCCGCCGGCCGGCGGTATCGGGGACGATCCCGCTGGCGCCGGGGGCGATCACCTGCAGCGAACGCGCCTCCTCCCGGAAGACCTCGCGGAAGTAGGCCGCCCACTCGTCCCGGTCGAAGTCGTTGACTGCCGCGGCCAGCTGCCGGCGCCCGTCAAAGGCGTACTGGCGCTTGGCGATGGACTGCCAGTAGAACTCCGCGCGCTCGAACAGGTTCTTGTCGGGCTCCTCGATCTCCGCCACCAGGGCTTCCCGGTGGCGCTGGAAGCGCGGGTCGTCCAGGGACGGCAGCACCTCGTCGAGGAAGCTGTCCATGGCCGCCGTGACGTGCGCGGCATCGTGGCTCGGGGACTGCACCAGCAGCACGAGACCCGGGATGTCGAACTGCGGCCAGGCAAAGGCGCTGACCACGTAGCCGAGCTGCTGCTCCGTCCGCAGCTGCTGGAAGAACCCGGACTTCATCACCTGCGCGGCCAGCGCGGTGCCGGCGCGGTCGCGCCAGCTGTCGCCGCCACCCTGCAGGTACCAGGTCACCACCGCGTCGTCGTGCGGCACGTCGGTCACGAACTGCAGGGTCTCGCCGGCAGCGAGGCGCAGGACCTCGAGCGGCGGCATCGCCGGGGCATCCCCTTCCGGCAGCAGCGTGCCCAGGGCCCCGGCGAGGTCGCCCACCGCCGACTGCGGATAGTTGCCGTAGAGCAGGGCCTCCGCGCTCGCGCTGTCCCAGAAGGCGCGGGCATAGGCTTCGATGGCGGCGAGGTCGAGCCCCTGCAGCGCCTCGATCAGCGCTTCCTCGCCATAGTCGCCGTAGAGCAGCGCCTCGCGCAGGTCATCGATCACCTGCGACGACGGGCGCTTGGCGACCGCATTCTCCAGGCCCCGGACCAGGTCGGCGCGGATGTTCTCGAAGCGGGACGGATCGAAGGACGGGGCCTCGAGGGTGTCGAGCAGCCGCTCCAGCAGCACCTGCTGCTTGTCGTTGTAGCCACTGATGCGCAGGCTCACGCCGCGGGCGTGTTTATAGAGGCTGAAGTCGAGCCCCGCGAGCCGGGCCGGGTAGGTGAACGGGTTGACCGCATCCGTAAGAAGGTTGGTGTAGAGCAGGGCCGCCGCGACATCGCGGGCATCACCGACCGCGAGCGGGGAACGGAAATTCACGTACATCGCCCCGCGGGGTACGCGGAACGCCTCGGCCTGGCGGAACCAGATGCGCGTGCGCGAGGTGTCCAGGGCAATCGTCGGCGTCTCGGGATTGTCCGCCGACAGCGGCACCAGCGAGAGGTCCTCGGCAATGAAGGCGTTCGGCGCGGGCAGATGCAGGCTCTCCGTCGCCGCCGGAGCCCAGCGGGACGCGAGCGCCGGACCCTGCTCCACGGCGTAGGGCACTTCGTAGTAGGGCGACTCGCGATCCACCGGCACGCCGGGCGCAGTCAGCACGACCTGCGCCAGCGCCGGCCGCATGCCCTCCAGGGCCTCCGCGATGAGGCCCGGCGCGAAGCGCTCCATGAGGTACGGGCCCCGAAGGACATCCTCGGGGGCGTAATCATGCATGCCGCTGGCCAGGGCGCTGACGTAGCCGATCGGTTCGCCGTGCTCCCGGAAACGGAAGTCGATGGCCGCCAGTTCCGACTGCTCTTCGTAGAGCCAGCGCTGCGGCCCCTCCTCGCGAAGCATGTCGAGGTAGCTGAACAGCAGCGCCAGCACGCGCTCGTGCTCCTCGACACCGCGCTCGGTGAGGGAGACGGTGACGCTGAACAGGGAGCCGCCGCGCCAGGACAACCCCTCTCCGGCCGCGAGGCCCTCCGCCAGGCCCTCATCCTTCAGGGCGAGCAGGAGGCTGCCCTCCCCCTCGTGACCGATCAGGTTGCCGAGGTAGGCCATGGGCTTGGCCCGGTACTCGTCGCGGTAGTTCGGCACCTGGAAGTTGACCTGCAGCTGCCGGAGCGTCGCCTGCGGCTCTACCGTGACCTTCATGGGCAGGGATGCCGGCTCGAAGAGCGGCGCGTCCAGCGGCTCCGGCTCGTAGTCGTGGTTGGGCACCTGCGCAAACAGCGGCGCCACCAGCGCCTCGAGCTCGTCGAGGGGCTCGGCACCGAGCACTACCAGGCGCATGGCGTTGGCGGAGTAGTGCTTGCGGTAGAAGGCGAGAAGATCGTCCCGCACCGGCGCGCCGGGGCGGTCCGCCAGCGACTCGAGGCTGCCGACGGAGAACTGGCTGTAGGGGTGGGCAGGGTTCATGACCGCCTGCAGCACGTCGAGGCCGCGCCGCGGGTCGCTCTTCAGCCCCATCTGGTACTCGGCCTGCACGGCGTTCTTCTCGCGGTCCACGTAGACCGCGTCGAAGCGCGGCGCAATGAAGAACTGGGCGAAGCGGTCCAGGCCCTCTTCGAGGAAAGGCGCGTTGATGTCGAAGAAGTAGTTGGTGTGCTCGAAGCTCGTGTAGGCGTTGCGGGAACCGCCGTGCTCCGTGATGTACTGCTCGTACTCGGCGGCGTCCGGGTACTTGTCGGTGCCGAGGAAAAGCATGTGCTCTAGGAAATGGGCCAGCCCCCCGCGCCCCGGCGGGTTGTCGCCGCTGCCGACCATCACGTCCAGGGATGCCGCGGCCTTCTGCGTATCCGGGTCCGAGATGAGCAGCGCCTGCAGCCCGTTCTCCAGCGTGACCAGGCGATAGGCATAGTCATCGGCCGGGCTTTGTGCCGGCTCCACGTGCTCGCGGACGGGGCTGGCGGCACAGGCCGCAAGCAACATCGACAACAGCAGGACAGGGAGCGCCGGCAGACGCGGCGCAGGTCGCAGGGGCATGAATCAGTCTCCTTGTACGGCTTCCGGTTCCACTTCCCGGGTGGGCCAGGCGTTGATGACCGCCTTGATCAGCGTGGCCAGGGGGATGGCGAAGAAGACCCCCCACAGGCCCCAGATACCACCGAAGAACAGCACGGCGATGATGATGGCCACGGGGTGCAGGTTGACCGCCTCGGAAAACAGCAGCGGAACCAGCACATTGCCATCGAGGATCTGGATGACGATATAGACACCCATCACCACGTAGAATTCCCCGCCCAGGCCCCACTGGAAGAACGCGACCATGAGGATCGGGATGGTGATCAGGAAGGCGCCGATGTAGGGGATGATCACGGACAGCCCCACCAGCAGCGCGAGCAGGGCCGCGTAGTTGAGCCCGAGCCAGGTGAAGGCGACGTAGCTGGCGGCGCCGACGATGATGATCTCCACCATCTTGCCACGGGCATAGTTCGAGAACTGGACGTTCATCTCCGCCCAGATCCGGGTGAGCAGCGGGCGCCGCCGGGGCAGGAAACTGGTCAGCCAGTTGGTGATCTGCTGCCGGTCCTTGAGCAGGAAGAAAACCATGATCGGGATGAGTACCAGGTAGACCGTTACGGTCAGAAAGCCGGGAATGCCGGCCAGGGTGCGGGTTACCAGCCGCTGGCCGAAGCCGGCGACCTCGACCTGCGCCGCGGCCACCACCTGGTTGAGCTGCTCCTGGCTGAACAGCTCCGGGTACTGGGCGGGCAGCACCGCCAGCAGCTGGCGCCCCTGCTCGAGCATGCGCGGCACTTCGCCAGCAAGGGCCACGAGCTGGCGCCAGACCAGCGGCAGCAGGCCGAGAATCACGCCGAAGAAAGCGCCGATGAAAATAATGAAGGCCAGGGTGAACCCCAGCCACTGCGGCAGGCCGGTGCGCTGCAGCACGTTCGCAACGCCCTGCACGAGGTAGGCGAGGACGACGGCGGCGAGCACCGGCGCCATGATGTCGCCGATGGTGACGAGCAGCACCGTGCCGACGAGCAGCAGGAGAAGGAGCAGTATGGACTCCTCCTCCTGCAGGTAGCGCCGGTACCACTTCCTGAAGACTTCCATCATGGGAAAGTCGACTCCCTCAGCACGCCGCGGGGCCGCCCCGCCGAACCCGTTTATGATGCCCGAGCGCGCGGTGGGATGTATACGCCGGCGGCACGCGGCGGCTCAGCGCGCGCCCGGCGCGCCCGCCCCAAGCAGTTCGCGGACCGGGTCCGGGTGGACCTCGGCAAAGCGCTCGCCGGTGTAGCGGGCGAAGGCGCGGGAGTGGTGGTGCTTGTCGTAGAACGCCGGCACACCGTCCGGGGTTTCCGTCCGGCAGCGCTCGGGGCGCCGCTCGCTGCAGAGCAGGTCGACGCGGTCGATGTACAGGTCCGTGATCGCCATGAACGGCTCGAAGAGCCGGTCGCTGGCCGGGTCTGCCTCGAAGTAGTCCAGGTTTTCCGGCCGGCCGCAGGCGGCGCTGACCCCGGTCTCGTTGATAAGGCGGGCACAGGGCACGCGGGTCTTCATGTAACTGCCGAAGGTCATCACGCGCAGCGACGGGTTGTACGCCCGCAGTGCCCGCGTCGCGACGAGGAAGGGCTCCGCAATCCGCGAGAACGCCCGGTTCGAGGCCGAGACCGCAACCACGTGAAAGCGCTGCGCCACCTCGGGCGTCATCAACGCTGCGAAGCGATCCGTGCAGGCGGGGTACTGCGCGCGCACCGTGCCGGCCACCACCCGGAGCCGGCCGCACTTCTCCGTACCGCCAAACAGCACCAGGGCGACCTCCGGGTCGTTTTCATAGATGGCCCGGAGGAAGTTGTAGCCGTCCACCTCGTGCGAATTCCCGAGCACGAGCACCTGGATCGCCGCACCGGCGCAGGCCCCGTCCGTACCCAGGCGCAGGTTGCAGGCACTGCGGCTATCGAGGAAGCGTCGCTGCTCACCCGCCTCGATCGCCGCGGCGGAGAGCTGCTGCCGCGGGTAGCGCCAGCCCCAGCCATCGCCCAGCCAGGCGTGCAGCGCCGGGGCCGCCAGCACGGCGACCAGGCCGGCGACGACGAGGGCGAAGCGGCCGTCCGGCAGCCGCGCGGCGGGGCCCGGATCGCCCGCGCGCGAGTAGAAGCGCCGCTCGACGCCGGCGTGCAGGAGCCAGGCCAGCAGCAGCATGACGGCGCCGAGAACCAGCTGCTCAAGCGGGGCGAGCGCTCTGCCCGTGTGATAGCGGTAGAGCGCCACCACCGGCCAGTGCACGAGGTACAGCGCGTAGGACACCTTGCCCAGCCAGGTGGACAGCGGGTGACGCAGGGCGCGGAAGAGCGGGCCGCCCGCCCCCTGCGCGGCGGTGCCGAGGAGCGCCAGCGCGGTCCCGAGCGTCGGCACCAGCGCCGCCCACCCGGGGTAGAGCGTGTCACCGTCGAGGCCAAGGACACTCGCCAGCACCAGAATGAGCCCCAGCGCCAGGGCCCCGCGCGCCACCGCCTCCCGGGCACCCAGGCGCCCTGCCGGACCGGAAGCGAGCAGGAACGGCAGCGCGGCGCCGGTCGCAAACTGGAAGACCCGGAACGGCGACAGGAAGAACGCCGCTGAGGCATCGACACCCGTGTACCAGACGGTCACCGCGGCGCTCGCGACGGCAAGCCCGCCCAGCGATGCACCGAGCGGCAGGCGCCCGCGCAAGCGCCAGAGCAGGAGCAGCAGCGCCGGCCAGGCCAGGTAGAACTGCTCCTCGACGCCGAGGGACCAGGTATGCAGCAGCGGCTTCAACTCCGAGTCTGCGTCCCAGTACCCGGCCTCGGCGTAGAAGACGATATTGGACACACTGACCATGGCGGCCAGCGCGGAGCGCGCAAAGGGTCCGAAGTCATAGGGGTTCAAGAGCAGGGCCGCAGCGGCAAAGGTCGCCGCCACCGTGGCCAGGAGCGGCGGCAGGAGCCGCCGGATGCGCCGCAGGTAGAAGCCGGCGAGGGAGAAATCACCCCGGGCAACGCGGGCCAGGATGAGCTGGGTGATCAGGTAGCCCGAGATCACGAAGAACACGTCGACCCCGACAAAGCCGCCGGCGAGCGGCTCGATACCGAGGTGAAAGAGCACGACCGCCATGACGGCGACGGCGCGAAGGCCGTCGATTTCCGGGCGGTAGGTCACCCGTCGCTGCCCGGGCGCAGCGCGCGCGTCATACCTTGCGCAGGAGGTAGCGGTAGACGCCGTCGCGCTCGTCGCTGAAGAGGAGCTCGTGACCGCTCTGTTCGCAGAACACCGCGAAGTCCCGCACCGAGCCGCTGTCCGTCGCGAGCACCGCCAGCGCCTGCCCCGGAGCGAGGGCATTCAGGGCGCGCTTGGCCTTCAGCAGCGGCATGGGGCAACGCAGGCCGCGGGCGTCAACCTCGCTGTCGGCGGTCTCGAGCATGGGGTGGTGTCCTCCGGTCGCCGCGGTGAACTTTTGCCCACGGCGGTCGCCTAACTCTGCGCGCGGGCCCGATCACCGATACGGAACGGGCCCGGTCGCGTAGAATACGTCAAGCCGCCCGAGCAGACCATGGGCGCCCGGACACCAGGTTGATCTTCATGCCCCGCCGCCCCCGCCAAGCAATGACTGCAGCCCTGCTCGCGCTGGTGCTCGCGGCCGTGCCCGTGGCCGCCGTCGAGGACCTGAAGCTGCCCAACCTGGGCGAGTCGAGCACCAGCCTTTTTTCTGCAGAGTACGAGTACCAGCTGGGCCGGGCCTGGCTGCGGATCTTCCGCGGGCAGGTACCGACGGTGAACGACCCCCTGCTCTTCGATTACCTGGAAGGCCTGGTTTTCCGGCTAGTGAACCACAGCCAGCTAAAGGACCGGCGGGTCGACCTCGTGATCGTGGACAACCCCACGATCAATGCCTTTGCCGTACCCGGCGGGGTCATCGGGGTGCACAACGGCCTGCTTCTCTACGCCCAGAGCGAGGACGAGCTGGCCACCGTACTCGCCCACGAGATCGCCCACCTGAGCCAGCGGCACTTCTCCCGGCGCGTGGAATTCGCGAAGAAACAGCAACCGCTGACCCTGGCGACCATGCTCGCCAGCTTCGTGCTGATGGCCGCCGCCGGGGGCGACGCGGGGCTCGCTGCGCTCAGCGCCGCCCAGGCCGCCGCGCAGGACTCCGCGCTGCGCTACAGCCGCGGCAACGAGGCCGAGGCAGACCGGGTGGGGATGCAGACCCTCGTCGCCGCCGGCATGGACCCACACGCGGCGCCGGCGATGTTCGAGCGCATGCTGCAGGCGTCACGGTACGCGACAGGCAACCGGATTCCGGAGTTCCTGCGCACGCACCCGCTGTCGGAGAGCCGCATCGCCGACACCCGCAACCGCGCCCGCCAGTACCCGAAGCAGATCCGGACCACGGATCTTACCTACCAGCTGATGCGGGCCCGGGTCATCAACCAGCTGGCGGAGACCCCGGAAGAAGCCATCCGCAAGTTCCGCAGCGAGCTCGACGGCTCACCGCGCTCGCAGACCGCCGCGCGCTACGGCCTCGTGCTCGCCCTGACCGAGGCCGGGCGCACTGACGAGGCCGCCCTGGAACTCGACACGATCTGGGCGGCGGACCGCGAGCGGCTGGAATACCTCCTGGCCGACGCAGAAATCGATCTCGCCCGCAACCAGCCGGAGAAGGCGGTCAAGAAGCTCTCGGAGCGGCTGCTGCTGTCGCCGGGCAACCACCCGCTGGTCATGACCTATGCCCGGGCCCTGCTAAAGAACGAGCAGCCCCATATCGCGGAGCAGGTGCTCGCGGAACAGAGCAAGCAGCGCCCCGACGACCCCTACCTGTGGTACCTGCTGGCGGAGGTCCAGGGGCTGGCCGGCAACATCGTCGGCCTGCACCAGTCCCGGGCCGAGTACTTCATCCTCAACGGGGTGCTCGACGAGGCCGAGAAGCAGCTGCGGTACGCCCTGCGCAGCGTGAAGTCCGACTACACCACCAGCGCCCGCCTCAACGAGCGCCTCAAGGATGTAGTCGAGATGAAGGAGCAGTTGGAGTCCTAGGGCGCGCCCCGGAGCCGTCAGTCCCCGGACCGGCGTAGCGCCGCGGAAAAGTCGAGCATACGCCGCAGGGGACGCATGGCGCGCTCGCCGATGACCGGGTCCACGTGGATCTCGTTGTCGTCCCGCTCGAAGACCGTGGCCAGGTTGGCAAGCTCGTTCATGGCCATCCATGGGCAGTGCGCACAGCTGCGGCAGGTGGCGCCCTTGCCGGCCGTCGGCGCGATGATGAATTCCTTTTCCGGGGCCTTCTGCTGGAGCTTGTAGAAAATGCCCTGGTCCGTCGCCACGATGAAGCGCTCGTTGGGCATTTCGGTGGCGGCGTTGATGATCTGCGTGGTGGAACCGACGCGGTCGGCCATCTCCACGACCGCCGCCGGCGACTCCGGGTGCACCAGCACGGCCGCATCCGGGTAGACCTTCTTGAGGTCCGCCAGGCCCCGGGCCTTGAACTCTTCGTGCACGATGCAGGCGCCATCCCACATGAGGATGTCGGCGCCGGTCTCCCGCCGCACGTAGTCGCCGAGATGCTTGTCCGGCGCCCAGAGGATCTTCTTCCCCTCATCGGCGAGGTGCTCGGCGACGTTGAGGGCGATGCTGGAGGTGACGACCCAGTCCGCGCGGGCCTTCACGGCAGCGGAGGTGTTGGCGTAGACGACCACTTCGCGGTCCGGGTGGGCGTCGCAGAAGGCCGAAAACTCATCCGCCGGGCAGCCGAGATCGAGGGAACAGGTCGCTTCCAGCGTGGGCATGAGCACCCGCTTGTCCGGCGTGAGAATCTTGGCGGTCTCGCCCATGAAGCGGACCCCGCAGACCACGAGTGTGCTCGCGGGGTGGTCGTGGCCGAAGCGGGCCATCTCCAGCGAATCGGACACGCAACCGCCGGTCTCCTCGGCCAGGGCCTGGATCTTGGGTGACGTGTAATAGTGAGCGACTATCACCGCGTTGTGCCGCGCCAGGTCGGCCTTGATGCGGTCGATGAGGCCCGCCTCTTCCTCGGGGGTCAACTCCTCGGCCTCGGCACGGTCGAGATGCTGCTGCACCTGGAGGCGGATCGCTTCCAGCTTATCGGATGCAAGGCTCATGAGGGGCATGCCAGTCGTTCAGTGGAACCCCCTATTTTATCACACACGCGACACGCTTCCCCATGGCCCCGCCGGCCTGCGCCCGGCCCTGCGCTAGGCAACGGCGGCCATCGGTGATAGCCTCCCCGGAACGTCTGTCACACGCGCACGACATGACCTCGCAGCCGCAAGCGAAAGTGACACCGGCCACGGTGCAGCCGAAGGCCAAGATTCTCGTCAGTGATGACGACATGAACGTGCGCCTGCTGACCCGCCAGTGCCTCGAGGCCGAGGGCATGACCGTTGTCGAGGCCGCCGACGGCCAGCAAGCGCTGGAAGCCTTCCTCCGCGAGCGGCCCGACCTGATCTTCCTCGACGTCGAGATGCCGGGGCTCTCGGGCCTGGAAGTGTGCCGGCGTATCCGCGCGATGCCCCAGGGGGAGAATATCCCCATCATGATCGTCACCGGCTCCGATGATCGGAAGTCCATCGACGACGGCTTCGAGGCGGGCGCCACGCAGTACAAGACCAAGCCGGTCAACTGGTCGCTCCTGGGCCGCGACGTTCAGTACATGCTGCGGGCGAGCAATGCCTTCAACAGCCTGAAGCGCCAGGAAGACCGGCTGCGCTACCTCGCCTACTACGATCCGCTCACGAACCTGCCCAACCGGCGCAGCTTCAACGAGCAGCTGACGCGGATTCTCAAGCGGGCACAGCGACTGAACCACAGTGCCGCGCTCCTCTTCATCGACCTCGACAACTTCAAGCGCATCAACGACTCCATCGGCCATGGCCGCGGGGACCGGCTGCTGGTCGAAATCGCCAAGCGCCTGGCCGGGGAACTGCGTGAAGACGATGCCATCAACTATTTTTCCGACAGCAATGCGGACGACGTGGACCCCCGCGACCGCAATACGGAGATCGCCCGCCTGGGCGGGGACGAGTTCACCGTGGTGCTCTCCGACGTGCGCGACATGCGCGATGTCGAGGGTGTCGCGCAGCGCGTCATCAAGACCCTGTCGGAGCCGATCTCCCTGCATTCCCACAACCCGGTGGTGACACCGAGCATCGGCATCGCCATGTATCCCCAGGATGGCCTCGACGCCGACAGCCTGGTGCGCAACGCCGATACCGCCATGTACGCGGCAAAGGCCGACGGCCGCGCCTGCTTCCGCTTCTACAACGAAGAGATGAATGCGCGGTCCGTCGAGCAACTGAAGCTCGAAGAGGACCTGCGCGAGGCCATGCGCGAGGGTCAGCTGGAACTTCGCTACCAGCCACAGGTGGACACCCTGACGGGGCGGGTAGTGAGCCTGGAGGCCCTGGTGCGCTGGAAGCACCCGATCCGCGGTCTGATATCACCGGGCGACTTCATCCCCGTTGCGGAGCGGACCGGGCAGATCATCGAGCTGGGCGAATGGGTGCTGGCCGAAGTGGCCCGGCACTGCACCTACTGGGAGACGCTCGGCCTCGTGGACTTCCGGGTCTGCGTGAACATCTCGCCGCTGCAGTTCAACCAGCCGAACCTCGTGGAGCGGGTGCGCCACTTCCTGGACACCTCGGGCATCGACCCGGCGCGGCTGGAGCTCGAACTGACCGAAAGCGCCATCATGACCGACGCCAAGACCAACATCGACAAGCTGCGCCAGCTCAACGAGCTTGGGCTGGATCTCGCGGTGGACGACTTCGGTACCGGGTACTCCTCGCTCAGCTACCTCAAGCGCTTCCCCATCAACACGCTGAAGATCGACCAGAGCTTCGTGGCGGACATGTCGAGCCAGGATGGCGTTGCCATCGTCGACGCCATCATCGTCCTGGCCAAGACCCTCAACCTGCGGTCCATCGCCGAGGGCATCGAGACACGCGACCAGCTTCGTCACCTCGCCGCGCAGCACTGTGACCTGATGCAGGGCTTCTTCTTCGCCCGCCCGCTCTACCCCGAGGACGTACCCGACGCCCTGCGTACCGATTACGCCCGGGATATCGCCGACGCGCTCAGAGATTGATCACCACGCATGAGCGGTAGGACCAGGGGGCTGCTGCTGGCCATCATGGCCCCCGCGCTGTGTACCCTCACCACTGCGGCGCACGCCGACCCGAAGTCGGTAATGCTCCAGGGTACCTCGGCAACGGCACTTCGCGAGCAGGTCGAGGCCGTCGGCGGCGCTGTGACTCACTTCCTGCCCATCATCGACGCGGTCGGCGCACAGCTGACCGCCGCCCAGGTGGACCAGCTGCGCGACCGCCCGGGCATCCACCGCATCATCGACGACCTCGACCGGGAGGAGCCGGAAGCGCCGCCGCCCCCGTGTCAGCTGGGTGGCGCCCTCGAACTCGACATCGACGGGACCTCGGTGCGGTGGCGGCTCTACAACAAGAGTGGGGATGCGGTCCAGTTGACGGGTGTCGAGCTTACCTGGCCCGCCGCCCTTGGAGCATTAAAGAAAGCAGACTTCGCAGGCAGTGCACTGGCTGTGGAGCCAGGGGAGTCGAGCGGCGGCGCCACCCTGCGACCGACTACCACGGCTGCGCTCCCCGGCGACGCGCGCGGCACGTTGGCGCTCGAGTTCTCCCGACCCTGGCCCGAGGGGACGCTCTTCCAGCGCGACCTGGAGCTCACCGTCAACTACGGGGATGAATGCGATGTCGAGCTGATACCCGGCTACGACGACAACGACGGCGACAGCTACTACAGCACCGTGGCCGGTGCGGACCTGCTCCACCGACACGGCATCACCGGGGCCGGCGTAACCGTGGCCGTGCTGGATTCCGGCCTCTGGGACGACCCCAGGCTCACCCATGACACGCAGGGTGAGCCGCGCGTCCTGGCCAGCTACGACGCCATTGCGGGCGAAGAAGTCACCACCGTTTTCGACGAGAGCGGCCATGGCAGCCACATGACCAGCATCCTCGCGCAGAGCCGGGCCATCACCCGGCCCGGCGCTGACCCCGGCGCCTGGCGCGGCGTGGCTCCCGATGCGCGACTCGTGGTCGTGAAGGCCTTCAGCCGGGAAGGCCAGGGCGGTCTTCTCGATATCGTCCGCGGTGTGCAGTGGATCGTGGACCACCGGGAAGAATACGGCATCCGCGTGGTCAACCTTTCCTTCGCCGCCAAGCCCCGGTGGCCCTACTGGCAGGACCCCATCAACCAGGCCCTCATGCGCGCCTGGGACGCGGGCATTGTCTCCGTGGCAGCGGCGGGCAACGAGGGTCCGGACGCCATGACCATTGGGTCACCGGGCAACCTGCCCTACCTGATCACCGTCGGTGCCATCACCGACAGCTGGACCGTTGACGACCGCAACGACGACTACCTGCCCGACTTCTCCTCGCGGGGGCCCACACCGAGCGCCCACATAAAGCCCGATCTCGTGGCCCCGGGCGGGCATATGGCGGGGCTCACGAGGCCGGGATCCACGTTGACCGTAGACTTTCCCGAGTACCAATTGGTGAATGGCGACTTTGTGATGACCGGGACCTCACAGGCCGCCGCGCTCGTATCGGGTCTTGTGGCCCTCCTGCTGCAGGTAGAGCCGGAGCTGACCGCAGACGACGTGAAGTGCAAGCTGTTGTCCTCCGCCGACCCCGCCATCAACGCCGACGGTCTCCTCAGCTACTCACCCTTCGAGCAGGGAGCCGGCGCCGTGAGCATCCAGCGCGCACTCACCCTCGGGGACACGGGCTGCGGCAACCGGGGCCTGGACCTGCAAGCCGACATGGCCGGCGACAGCCACTTCGAAGGCCCGGCGATCCTGGCGAAGGATGGCTCCCCCACGCTTCCGGGCCTCGATCGCATGGTCGCCCCCGAGCCACCGGAGAAGGGCCCCAGCGACAACCGCCGCTGGGGGATCAAGGCCCACATCGAGCGGCCGCGGCTTACGCCCGGGGAAGCCGACATGCCCGCTGACCCACAAACACCCTTCGACTGGCACGGTCTCTACCTCGAGGAGAAGGCGCGGGTGGAACAACTGTCCCGCCCGGCGGAGTAACCAGCCACGCGCGCCGTGGCACACCGGCCCGGATCACCCACCCCTCTCGCGAGGCTCCTGCTCCCTCATCGCACTCGAGGCTTTGCCTGCGGTAAGCCCCCCGAATAGCCCCCTACCCCAAAGGGGGTACCCCCCCATCTTCATCAAATACGACCTCACATCTAAGGTCTGATCAAACGCGAGAAGAATGATCGTTACAGGATCAACTCAGGCACCAGGCGCGCGGCGCTGGTTAATCGATTTTGATGAAGAAGGTAGGCGTAGGACTATGAAGACACTGGTAAAAGAGACGGCGTTTGCCATTCTCGGCGTTGGAATCGCGCTGACACCAGCGTTCGTAGCTGCTGAAGAGAGTCAGCGAGCCGGCAGTGTGCGCACCGAGATAGCGAAGGCCATGCTTTACGGCACGCACGCAAAGAGTGACTCGGGCTACAAGTGGAGTTCACGAGATAGTGTACGTATGAACGCCAGCCAGGTTGCAACCGCACAGCCTAAGGCTATGGGCAACGCCTCAGGCTACAAGTGGGGTCGAGTAGAAGGTGACAGCGACAGCGCGTCAACCAAACCCACAGGGGCCGTTGCCGCAGCGGAAGCTGGCTACAAGTGGGGCATCCGCTCCAACGCCGACCAGGCTGGCTACAAGTGGGGCATCCGCTCCGGCGCCGACCAGGCTGGCTACAAGTGGGGCATCCGCTCTGACGCCGACCAGTCTGGCTACAAGTGGGGCATCCGCTCTGACGCCGACCAGGCTGGCTATAAGTGGGGCATTCGCTCCGACGCCGACCAGGCTGGCTATAAGTGGGGCATTCGCTCCGACGCCGACCAGGCTGGCTATAAGTGGGGCATTCGCTAAACTCCCACTAGCCCGCAGCAAGCTAGGCAAGTTCCTAAGGGCCAGCGTCTACGACGCTGGCCTTCTTCTATTACGACCCTTCTAAGCTATCTGCTAGACTCGCCTAAATAGCTTGCGTGTCTGTGCGATGCTTCGAAGATCAACTTCCATCAGGGCAACACTGCTCTTAACCGCACTACTTTCTCCGCTTTTCGCTCAATCGGCAGAAGAGCCTCCAACGCAGTACCAATTTCAACTCGCGGATATTTCAGACGATCTTACACAGAGCTCTGTACAAGACATCCTTCAATCCAAGTCAGGTGAATTGTGGATTGCAACACAGGAAGGCTTAAACCGTTACAACGGCCACACCCTTGTCACGCATCGCAACTCGCCGTCTGAGCAGGGAACTATATCCTCAGACGCCATCACGAGCATAACCGAGTCATCAGATGGCAGCGTTTGGATCGCGACAATAAATGGCGGCCTGAATCGCTTTGATCCAACTTCGCGAAAGTTTGAGAGCTTCTTTGCATCATCTGCGGCCAATAGCCCAGTATCGAATGATATCTATTCAGTCTACGCGGACTCGCGAGGAGGTATATGGATTGGATATGAGGGTGCAATAAGCCATCTTGACCCCAAAACAATGTCGTACCGACACCTTGTTTATGAGCAGGATTTGGGAAGGTCACTTGGACTTGTTACCAGCTTTGCCGAAAATGAGGCAGGTGACATCTGGGTCTCGACCACCGAAGCTGGGCTATTACAAATCGATAGGCGACTGGAGATCAAACGCCGGCACATCATAGAAAGCACGAACACGTCACCCTCCAGGCTAATTCAACCCTCGCAGCTAGCATTCAATGGGGAAGAATTATGGGTCGGAACGCTCAATAATGGCTTGTTCATGTTGGAGACCGGCAGCGGGAAGTTCACCCAATACACCAGTTCGACCGGACCAGCGCGGCTGCCATCAGATACGATCTACGACATCTACTTCGATGACCAGTCGAACCTCTGGGTCGGCACCAACTCCGGACTAGCTATACTCGACAGAACGCGAACCACTATTCAACTGTATAGTAATGAAGACAGCGCCTTGCCAGCTGCTCGAATTACTTCGATAGCCCAAACGAGAGACGGTACATACTGGATTGGCACGTTCTTCGGTCTCTCCAAGGCTAGAAGATCGTACTTTACTAAGTACACAGAAGAGAACTCTGGACTCTCAAATGCCTCTGTAAACGCTTTTGCCATGACAATCGACGGCAGTATCTGGGTTGGCACTGATGACGGACTGAATCAACTTACCCCCGAGAGTGATGAATTCAAGTGGTACAACACATATACGAATCCTGCACTCTCGGACGATGCTGTAATGTCTCTACTAGGTGAGGGCAACACTCTCTGGGTTGGCACTTACTCTGGAGGCCTAAATAAGTACGAACTGAAGACAAATAAAATCACCACGATCCGCGCCTCAAATGACGCGGAAAGAGTGCTGGCTGCAGACGGTATAACTTCGCTCCTCAGAACCTCCACCGGCCACCTAATCGTAGGGACCTACCAAGGAGGACTTTCGGTCTTTGAACCGGGAGAGAAACATGCAACAGTCTATCTACATAATCCAACTGACAGTCAGTCTCTAAGCAACAACAATGTTCTTGCACTCCTAGAAGACTCATGGGGCAGGGTTTGGGTCGGCACCGAGAACGGACTCAACCTTTTCAGTCTTAAATCTCGGCAGTTTAAGAGGTATTACGCAGAGAAAGGCAATACAAACAGCTTGTCCAGCAACATGGTGTGGAGTCTGCACGAAGACAGCAGCGGCAATCTCTGGCTGGGCACCAACGGAGGTGGGTTAAACCTGTGGCGAAGGAACGAAATCGAGTCAAGTAACCCTCAGTTTGAGCACTTTTCCGAGAACATATCTCTCCCGAGCAGCTCTATCTTCGGCATTGAAGAGGATGAGAGCGGCAACCTCTGGTTGAGTCACAACAAGGGTGTGACGCGCTTCAACCCATCAGCGCTTGAAGTGCGTCATTTCCGAGAGGTAGATGGCCTACAAGATTCAGAATTCAACATGGGCGCGTCATTCAGCGACGGGCAAGGGGCCATCTTCTTCGGCGGACCAAGAGGCTACAACAAGATACTCCCTGCTGCAGTCCCCGAGAAGGCCCCAATACCGCAGGTCTCCATCGCCGACATACGGGTAATGAACCAACCGGCAGCGCTCGATAAACCATATAACGAAGTAACACACTTGCGCCTTGACTACACCGACAGAATGTTCACTGTAGATTTCTTTGCAGCGGACTTCTCCTCACCAGACAGTATTCGATACGCCTACAAGCTTGACGGAATATCGCCAGATTGGGTGATCTCACGTGATGCACGAAAAGCCTCGTTCACGACACTGCCTGCTGGGGAGTATCGCCTCAAACTGGCTGCAGCCAACGCTGCAGGCACATGGAACTGGGACGCCAAGCAGATTGATATCACCGTTGCGCCTCCTCCATGGCTGAGTAGAACCGCATACGTATTCTACGCAGTACTTGTGACGGCCATCGCACTCGCTGTCATCGCCTCAGTCACGTCCCGCGCAAGACGAGCTGAGGCTCGGCGACTCGAACTTGAGGCCAAAGTTAGAGAACGTACACATGAGTTGGAGGAAGCCACGGAGATTGCCGAGCAGGCGAACAAAGCAAAATCACAGTTCCTGGCCACAATGACTCATGAAATCCGGACACCGATGCATGGAATCATCGGAATGTCCGAGCTGCTTCTCAACTCTAAACTTACTCCTTCCCAACGCCGATTCGCTGAAACAGCAAAACAGAGTGGAGAGTCCCTACTTCAACTCATAAACGACATTCTCGACCACTCCAAACTGGAGGCTGAGAAAACTGAGATAGAGAACACTAGTTTCGATCTTGTGACCTTGGTTGATGATGTATGTCGACTGCAATCCGAAGTCGCCTACAGAAAGGGAATCCAGGTCTATAACATATGCGATGAATCCGGCCCTCGGTGTTTCATAGGCGACCCCACCCGAATTCGGCAAATCGTTACCAATCTTGTCGGTAATGCAATCAAGTTTACAGAGCAGGGATCTGTAAGAGTAAAGCAGAAAGTCAAGGGTCCTGCTACCGGACACACTCGATTCGAAGTCACGATAGCAGTTGAAGACGACGGTATTGGCATGGACGAAGAGACGCAGGAGAAAATCTTCGAATCGTATACTCAGGCCGACGCTAGCACGACAAGACGTTTCGGTGGATCGGGTTTAGGATTAACTATTTCAAGAAAGTATGCCGAGCTGATGGGCGGTGAGATACACGTCAACTCACGTATCAATATCGGCTCGACAATATCTCTCGTTGTTCCGCTAGAGGCAGAGACCATAGAGGGATTGCAGCGCTCGCAGATAGATCCATCCCTCCGCTGCACAATAGTCTCAGAGGACACCCTTACAGGCAGAATGCTAGAGTCGCACCTCCGCTCTCTCTCTGTGTCCAGAGTAGCGCACGCCACCAGTCTTTTAGAGGCTGAGAAAGAGGAAATGGAACCTGGGGCTTCGCTTGGACATATTGTTTTTGCTCCGATGAAGCATGGACAGAAAAGCAACAAACTTAGAAATCCCCCGAAAGGTAGTACTACTAACACGGTGGTGTTCTACAGCTACTCTGCCAGCGAGGTCGCATTAGCATTGGATGAGGGGATGCACGCTCTTCACCTCCCAGTCGTCAGCGCTGAAATGGAAATGGTTCTTGTCCACCGGGGAGCCAACGGCCTCTATGAACCCGAAAGGCACTTCGACTCGAGCTTGCTGAGCGACGCAGATAGCCCAATAAAGGCTCATGTACTCGTTGCGGAAGATATGCCAGTCAATCAAATGATTATCGGTGAGTTTCTTCATGCGGCTTCATGCTCTTTTGACATAGCAAACAACGGCAAGCAGGCCGTGGAACTATTCTCGACGAGAAAGTACGACCTGGTTTTTATGGACTGCCAGATGCCGATCATGGATGGTTACGCGGCAACCAAGGAAATCCGACGAACACAGGCTGGGCGCGGGCACACGCCAGTGGTTGCACTAACTGCGGGTGGAAGCAAAGAGGACTTAGCGGAATGCAGGGAGGCGGGAATGGACAAAGTCCTGCAGAAACCTTTCAAGCAGGCCGACATTACCGGAGTGCTTGACGAGTACACCCAGGTTAGCCGTGTGGAAGGTCTGCCCGCGCTAGAGTCTGACGGTGAAGCCGGAGCGCACCAAAGCACACACACAAACGCAGAAATCGATGAAAACGTAATTAATGGGTTGCGACGCCTTGCGTCGCAAACATCCAATCCCGAGTTAATCATGCGCCTCTTAGAAGGGTATAGCGAGCAGATGAGTAACAAGCTTGGAGAACTTGGAGAGGAGGAATCAAAAACTAATGCCGAACATATTGCCAGTATTGCCCACGCCATAAAGTCAATGAGTGCCAACATGGGTGCTGCGCTGGTAAGAGAAGAAGCCTCCAAGCTTGAGAAAGAGGCGAAGGAAAATCGGATTGCGGACTTTGAGGCGCACCGAGAACGCATCAGAGGCGCATTTGCATCCTTCATGAACATCGCGAGACGGATGCCACTTCAGTAGTGGTGCCACAGAGGTGGTTTTTGTTCCTTATGTCGTGAAACACCTGCTGATTGTCTTCCTGTTTTCTCTTCCTACCGCAGCTGCCAGCGGGACTCCACTATCCCATATACCTACAAGTTTTCTTAATACCACTCCGACCGTTCTGGAAGAGGTGTCGGGAACAACCTTTACCAATGTCGTGCTTCGTCCAGATCGCGATGTATGGGCAGCCAGTCTTGATACTATCGTTCGTTATGATGGGCACGGTGTAACAAGCTATCGCCTGCCCGGCATAAGCAGCGCAGGTCTCCCCGTCGCCAGAGTTGCGGAACTTTTCGTCGATTCAGCGCAACGTATTTGGGCGGCGGGGTTCGATGGACGGGTGTTCAATTTCAACCCGGATATTGAGCGATTTCAACTTGCCGTCTCCATTGATTTGCATGCAGCCAGAGTGGTCGAAGCAAAACACGACGGAGGGACAGGCCTATGGTTTGGGTTCTCCGACGGGAGCTGTTTCGTATATGACATAGAGCGACAGACTACCCAGCAGAGGTGCCAAGGATTGGAAGGAGCTACTGTTGACTTCGCTTTTGGTTCGGCATCGACACTAGCTCTGTCTGAAGGCGGCACCATCCTTAATCTCAAGCCCAATCCCAATCCGACAGCAGGCCCCGAAAACACTGAAGACAACTGTTCCTTACCAGGCACAACATTCACTGAGATATCAGCATTAACCAGAGACACGGTGTTACTTGGGACTCACGGAGCCGGTTTGTTCAAGTGTTCGACACAAGACGGCGGCGACAAGTTACGCGCTGCAGAGAGTGTTGATGCAGTTTCCCGAAAGACGACTGTTCATGAGATTCTAGTGGCAGAGTCCACAGGAAAGGTATTTGTTGCCACAGATTCCGGCTTAGATGTCCTTGACGCAGAGTCCCTAAAACTGCTCTACAGTTCCAAGTTCGCGAGCGATCTGGTCAACACTGAGTTTACTGCGCTAGCTTTACAAGGTACTGATACGATCTGGGCATCTAGCTTCGCCGGACTCTACAGGCTACATGCTTCCGCTACCGTAATCACAAAGGACCTGCCCGGGAATCCGACGCCGTCAATAATTGGTTTCACGAGCCTAGGTGATCACGTAATTATTGCAGACTACGCCGGTCTTTTCCTTAGCGACCAGAAAGGGCTAGGAAGAAACATCGGAAGTGCTATACATCATATGTGCGACATCTCCGGAGGGATTACGGCAGTAACCACTTGGGAGAATCATGTTGTTTACGGACTTCGGAGCGGTGGCGTCTTTAGGCTTCCTTTCGAAGCCGGGCAGGCACATTGTGGCGCATCAAGCCTAATCAGCGATATTGGTCCGATAAGCACGCTGATACCCGCAAATGACAGCCTTCTCATTGGAACATTCGGCAAGGGCGCGTATAGATTCAATGCTAAGACTGGTCTTCAAAAGATAGAGGCATCGACGCGTAGCGACCCTGATCAGAGCAGGGTGCTGCACATTGAAGAGATAGAAAGCTTAGGCCTTCTACTGCTTACTGAGGGCGGGATTGTCGTAGCACCGGATGAACCGAACTCACAGACACCATTAATGCAGGTTGCTTTGCTGCTTAAGGGAACTATCCCTTGGGCAGCATCTACATTCGGAGACTATTTGTGGCTTGCCACTCCCACTAACGGTGTCTTCGCACTTTCTCTCAAGGGTATTCCCGCTCGAGAACCAGAAATCATCATCCACCATGCGCTCCCCGGAGAAACTATTCAGGCTGTTGAGGCAATATCAAGCACTGAAGCCCTTGTTTCTTCTACAACGGGTTTATTCAGATTATCTACGAAGGGTTCCGTGCAACACGCTTTTAACGCAACAGGTAAAACCGCAGTGAGGTTCGACTTTGGGGCTTCATTGAGGTACCAGTCGGGCATTCTTTTCGGCGGGACTGGCGGGTACGCAAGGATAGATCCAACAATTACCCGACCCGCCATGACCACACCCCGTCATAGAGTTACTGCTTATGCGATCGATGATAGAGAATTCCGTCTATATCGACCTTTGAAGCAAGCAGACAAAGTGTTGGTGACGGCGGGAAAACAACGGCTAACATTCAAACTGGGCTCGCTAGCACCGTGGGCAACCCACGAACTTAGACTTAGATATCGACTTGAAGGGTTTGATTCCGCCTGGAGGCAGGGCAAGCTAGAGGACAAGATCTCTTATACCAATTTGCCTCCGGGAGGCTACGAGTTTCAATCACAGCCCAAAACGCGGGGAGGAAAGTGGAGCTCCTCGGTTCTATCGCTACAAGTAGAAGTGCTCCCGCCGTGGTGGCGTTCCATTTGGGCATTAATTGTTTACGCGATTGCCGCGACCGGACTGGCTGCGATCGCAAAGCATTATTACGGAACCATCCTAGTCTCCCGCCGGGCCACACAGCTATCCCGTGAGATGACCGCGACTGCAGAGCAAGCAATAGAAGACATGCAGGACGAGGTCGAGACGCAGGCACGCCTGCTTGAGAACGTGACCAGCAGGAATGTAGCAACGCTTTCCTGGATCGGGGAGGTTGTGGGTCGGCAGGCCGATACGCTGCCCGATGCGTTGTCCTCGGAGATGGCGAAGGTTTCCCTTGGGCGTATAGAAGCCTTCGTTTGCCTTGAGCATGCGCTTCGGTACCGGGATGACCGCGTTCTGGCTGATCTGCGCTGTTTTACGGACGAGTGCAGTGCCATGTTGTTGTCTCGTCGCAGCAACGGCAGCACGGTCACGCTGATCAACGAGGTCAGCGATACACTCGTCGATGCAGAGCATGCTGCCCGGCTGGCAACGGTCATCTACGAGTTGCTCGCGAATGCGCTGGACCACGCGTTTGTCGGTCGGGAGTATGGCAACTTTCTCCGGGTCGCCCTTGAACTCACGCCCGAACCGCGGGTAGGGGCGATAACGGCAACCGTCACCGTGGAGGACAACGGTATCGGCCTGCCCGAGGGCGTTTCGCTGGAGGAATACGAGACTGCAGGCTTTTCGCTGATCCGTGAAGTGACGGCCCACTACGGCGGGCGAGCGGCGCACAAGACGACCAGTGGCGGATCGTCACTTCGCGTCGAACTAACGCTCCCGGAGGACGCTGTAGCCTGAGGCCTGTCAGCGGCCGCTGAACTCCGGGGGGCGCTTATCCTTCAGGGCCGCAAATCCCTCGGCGAGGTCTTCGGACGCCTCGCATAGCGCTGCTAGGCGCTTTGCTTCTTCCCGGTCATGCGTTCCCGCGGCGACCTTGCCGATGATCTGCTTCATGGCACGCACGGAGAGTGGCGCCAGCCCGGCCAGCTGGGTGGCATAGTTCGCCACGGTCTGCTCGAGCTGCGCCGGCATAACGAGGTGATCGAGGAATCCGATGCGCAGCATCTCGTCGGCGTTCAGGGTTTCCGAGGCAACGAGGATACGCTTGGCCACGCCTGGACCAAGGCGCTGCACGAACCGCTCGATGCCACGGACCGGGTAACAGAGGCCGATCGATGCCGCCGGCACGCGCATGCGCGTGCCCTCGATGCCGATACGGAAATCACAACTGAGCGCCAGTTCGACGCCGCCGCCGAAAACATTGCCACTGATCGCGCACACCGTCGGTATAGCCAGGTCAGCGATGGCGTCCGTCATGTCCTGGTAGTCGTCGCCGCGGATCTCGCCGGCGTTGAGTTCCTGCAGGGAGGCCCCTGCGCAAAAAGTCTTGTCGCCCTCGCCGGTAAGCACCAGCACGCGAACGCTGTCGCTCGCCGCCACCTCCGCGACCGCCGAGCGGAGGGCGTCGAGTTCCTTCCGCCCGAGCGCGTTGTGCTTCTCGGGATTATTGAGGGTGAGGCGCGCTACATGGTTTTCAATGCTGAACGTGACCGTCTCTGACATATCCCCTCCTCGCCGGGCGCTGGTATTCTGGCACAAGGACCCGGGGGCCGCCACGGAGGAGCAGCAGAGTGCCAGGGAAGCACAGTACCCATAAGACGCGCTGCTCCTGGTGCGGCGACCACGCAGACTACCGGGCCTACCACGACGAGGAGTGGGGCGTGCCGGTTACCGATGAAGGCCGGCTCTTCGAGTTCCTGAACCTCGAGGGTGCGCAGGCTGGCCTGTCCTGGCTGACAATCCTGCGCAAGCGGGAGGGTTACCGCCGGGTCTTCGAGGGGTTCGACCGGGAGCGGCTGGCCCGCTGGACCGATGCGGACCTGGCATCGGCAGGGACGAGCACTGACATCGTTCGCAACCAACTCAAGATCAAGGCGGTGGTGACCAATGCCCGCGCGGCCATCGCGCTGGCGGAGAGCGGGCCCGGGCTCTCGCGGTTCCTCTGGGACCAGGTCGACGGCCAGCCGCTGCAGAACCGCTGGCAACGGCACGAGGACGTTCCCGCAGAAACGCCCCTGTCCAGGCAGCTCAGCCGGGAGCTGAAGCGTCGCGGTTTTACCTTTGTCGGCCCGACCATCTGCTATGCCTTCATGCAGGCTGTCGGCATGGTCAATGACCACCTCGTCGACTGTTTCCGCCACGAGGAATGTCGTCGCCTGGGAGCCCGGTTTACCGGGCCCGGCGGAGACCGTTCCTAGACAGGAACAAATAAAATACTTAAAGTTGGAATTTCCAACTTTTGAGTCAAGCCACTGCGGGAGCAGCGCCGGCGCAGCATGAGTAGCAGCGAGCCATCCACCTCTCGCGCCCAGCCCTTCAACCGGCAGGCGCAGCACGACGCCAAGCGCACCGCGATCCTCTCCGAGGCCGCCCGCCTCTTCAACGGCAAGGGCTCCCGGGCAACGACACTGCAGGATATCGCCGCGAGCCTCGGCCTCACCAAGACCAGCCTCTACTACTATGTCCGCACCAAGGAAGAACTGATCTACCAGTGCTACCTGGCAACGCTGCAGCGCCAGCACCAGGCCCTCGATGAACTGGAAGCGCGGACCGGTGTACCCGTCGAGCGAGTCGTTGGCTTTCTGAAGCGTCAGTTCGACCAGTGGCAGGATGCCCGCAGCGGCCGCGACGTGCACCTGGCGGCGCTCCTCGAGATTGCATCCCTCAACGATGAGCATCGGGCCGCGATCGAGGGCGCCTACATCGACCTGTTCAGGCGTCTCCGTGGCTACCTGCGGGACGGCATGGCGGACGGGTCACTGCGCGACGGCGACAGCACCTCCATGACCCGCGCCATCATCGGCTCCCTGGACTGGGTATTTCACTGGCTGCACAGTGTTCCGGAGGACGACGCCGCGGCCGCGGCGGAGCAGGCCGCAGACCTTCTGCTGCATGGGCTTTATGCCGGTCCGGGCTGCTACCACAGCGCCATCGGGCAGGCCGACGTCGACAAAGGGGTCACCAGCAGCGGTTTCGACCGCGACGAGCAGAACCGCCTGAAACAGGAAGCGTTCTACAAGGCCGGCACCTGGCTGTTCAACAAGAAAGGGTTCAATGGCGCCTCCCTCGATGAGATCGCCGAGTACCTGAATGTCTCCAAGGGCGCCTTCTACTACCACATACGCAATAAGGAAGACCTGCTCTACAACTGCTACAGCCACTCTCTCGCTATCGTTGAGCGCGTCTACCGGGAGGCCGATCGTGCGGGCAGTACCGGCATCGAGAAGATCGACTATGCGAGCCGGCGCACGTTCCTCATCCAGAACTCGGACCTGGGGCCCCTCATCCGCTACAACACGATCACGGCCCTGCCCACGGACAGGCGGTTGGAGGTCCTTGCCCGCACGGACGCAGCCAACAACCATTTCCTCGACTTTCTTGCCCAGGGGGTAGCCGACGGCAGCATCCGGGCAGTAGACCCGCTGGTGGCGAGAAACCTCCTCGCCGGTGCCATCAACGCTTCCATGGATATCTCGCTGTGGCGTCGCGTCGATGACATCGACGATGCAGCACGGGACTACTTCGACGTCTTCTTCAACGGGCTCCTTCCACGCGAGCCCGCACCTGCAACGGACTGACTATGGACCACGGACCCATCGACCGTCTTCTCGAGTACCTGGAAGTACAGCGGGTGGACCGCTACCTGTTCACCGGGCAGAGTCCAGCTCGGCCGCGCCGCATCTTCGGCGGCCAGGTCCTGGCGCAATCGCTGAACGCCGCGCTGCGCTCGGTCGACGAGGCCCTCGAAGCGCACAGCATGCACGCATACTTCCTGCGCCCGGGGGACCCGTCCCGGCAGATCGTTTTCGAGGTGGACCCGATCCGCGACGGGCGCAGCTTCGCCACGCGCCGGGTGGTCGCCAAGCAGGATGGGCGGGCCATCTTCAACACGGCCATTTCCTTCCAGCGCAGCGAGGCAGGCCTCGAGCACCAGGCCAGCCCGGTGACGGTGACTCCCCCCGAGGAACTGGAATCGGACTACGACTTCTGGACGCGGAAGCACGAGGAAAACCCGGACCGCTACCCCGCTCCCCTAGCCCAGGCCATCGAGCGCCGGGTGGTGAACCGGCGCGATTACGACAACCCGCAGCCGCAGGACCCGGTGCAGCACAGCTGGTTCCGCGCCAATGGCGAGGTGGGCGACGACCCGCGCCGGCACCAGGTGCTGCTCGCTTTCATGTCGGACTTCGCGCTGCTCGGCGCGTCCCTGCTGCCGCACCCCTACACGGCGCAGAGCCCGGGCATGCAGGTCGCGAGCCTGGACCACGCGCTCTGGTTCCACCGGCCCGCTCGCGCCGACGAGTATCTTCTCTACGCCATGGACAGCCCCAACGCCAGCGGCGGGCGCGGCTTCTGCCGCGGGCAGTTCTTCACGCGCGACGGGCGACTGGTCGCATCCACCGCCCAGGAGGCCCTCATCCGGCGGCGCGAAGAATCCGCAGGCTAGTGCCCTGTCCGGCTAGTTGACGACCGTCTCGAGTTCGGTACCCAGGCGCACGACCTCCAGCCGGCCGTCCGGCAGGATCGCGATTTCATGCACCGAGCCGTTGTCCGGCCAGAAAGCCAGAACGTCGTCCAACCCGCGGGCGTGGGCTACCACGGCATTGATCACCAGGAAGTGCGTGAAGATGACCGCTAGCCGGTCGAGACCGGCCAGCGCATCGAGCAGGCCCTGGCGCCACGCCAGCACCTCCGGGTGATGGCAGGCAGACCAGCGCTCGCGCAGGAAGCCCCGCAGCCAGTCGCGTCGTTCCGCCAGGGGTACCGGTGCCGGTATCTCCCGGAAGGTCGGCGCCAGGCTCGCTTCACGACCTGTGCGCGCGGCGAAGGTCGCCGCGGTTTCCCGGGCCCGGGCCTTGGGGCTTGTGAGAATCGCGCAGTCATCCGGTACACCAAGGGCCAGCAACTCCTCTGACGCCCGCTCCGCCTGCTGCCGCCCCAGGGGCGGACAGCCCCGGATCCTCTTCTTCTCCCCAGTGCGCGGCCGCTTCACCGTGGCGCACGAGGAAACAGCGCGTGCCCACCGCCATCAGCGGTAGGTCACCAGTTCTTCGTCGCGCTGCCGGCCTAGCACGCGCAGGAAGGAGCAGTCGTTGAAGTAGGACAGCGAGACCCGCTCGGCGCTATAGAACAGCTGTGTCACGGAGCAGTTGAAGACCGGCTCGTAAAACTTGTAGGCGTGACTGCCATCGAGGCCCAGCACCGCGGCAACGATGGTGGCAATCGTGCCCCCGGAGGTGAAAACGGCCACGGTCTTGCCCGCGCCCTCCCGCGCCATCAGCTCCTTCAGCGCCGCTTGCACGCCGCCCGAGTAATCGGCCCAGCTCTGGATCTGCGGCACGTCACAGGCATCGGAGACCCAGTAGTTGAATACGGCGTCGATGACTTTCTGGTAGTCCTTGGAAGACCTGAGGCCCCGGTCCACCACGGCCTGCAGGCGCTCGTTGCCCTCGAGCACGATGGGCAGCAGGTGCTCGAGGTGCTCGTCGTTGCGTACCTCGTCGAAGCGCGGGTCCTCAGTCACCGCCACTTCGCCGGGCTGTGCAGCCAGTACCCGCTCCGCCGTGTGCCGCTGGCGTTTCAGGCTGCCGCAATACACGCTGTCGAGAACGATGCCGTGGTCGCGGAAGTACTCGCCCACGCGCTCCGCCTGGCGAACACCGAGCTCCGACAGCCGGTCATAGTCATCCGTGCCAAAGGACGCCTGCCCATGGCGCACCAGGTATATCGTAGCCATCAGCCGGCCCTTTTGAGTGGAGTTTTCTTGCGCGGGAAGCTCAGTCGCCGCCGGTACGGGTAGAATGTCGTGATCACACCGTCGTTGATCTGCCGCTGCAGGCGCCACCAGAACTCCACGTCATAGAGGTCACTGTGGCGCGCGTCGAAGGCCTTGCGGGCGCGCTGGTTGCCGGAAAAGAAAAGACGGAACTCCTCCGGAAAGACGTCATTGGGGCCGACGGAATACCAGGGCTGCCCGGACATTTCCTCTTCTTCCGTGCGCGGCTCCGGTATGCGGCGGAAGTTGCACTCCGTGAGCGGCATGATCTCGTCGTAGTCGTAGAACACCACACGGCCGTGGCGGGTCACGCCGAAGTTCTTCAGCAGCATGTCGCCGGGAAAGATATTGGCCGCCGCAAGCTGCTTGATGGCGTTGCCGTACTCGTCCATCACATCGTCTACCTGCTCGTCCGTCGCGTGCTGCAGGTAGAGGTTGAGCGGGTCCATGCGCCGCTCCACGTACACGTGGTTGAGGATGAGGGCGCGGCCGCGCTCCTCGATCTGCGACGGCGCCTCGCGGTAGAGCTCTTCCATAAGCTCATCGGAGAACTGGTCCCGGGCGAACACCAGCTTGCGGAACTCCTGCGTGTCGGCCATCCGCCCGGCGCGATCCCAGCGTTTTACCAGCTGGTACTTGTGCATGACCTCTTCCCTCGTCACCTCCTTCGGTGCGGTGAAGCGGTCCTTGATCACCTTGAACACATACTCGTAGGACGGCATGGTGAAAACCAGCATGACCATGCCCTTGATCCCCGGGGCGATGGAGAACTGGTCCGAGGTGTTCTGCATGTGCCGCACGGCCGTGCGGTGGTAGACGGTCTTCCCGTGCTTGTAGTGCCCGATGGCGCTGTAGACTTCCGAAATCGGCTTGGCCGGCATGAGCTGCTTCAGGAACAGCACGTACTGGGACGGGATCGAAGCGTCGACCATGAAGTAGCTGCGGGTGAAGCTGAAGATCACGCTCACCCGGTCCGCACCGAAGAGCACCGTGTCGACATACACCGCGCCGCGCTCGTTGTGGCGCACGGGCAGCGCAAAGGGCATCTGCTCCTCCCCGGCAACAATGCGCCCGACGATGTACGCGCTCTTGTTGCGGAAGAAGTGGTGTTCCAGCACCTCCAGGCGCAGCGGCCCGGCATCGAGGTCGATGCGAGGGGGCACCAGCACCTCGTCAATCACGTCGACGATGGAGCCGACATCCCGGTCCCGGTCTTCCCAGGGCACGTTGAAACGGTAATCGTCGAGGAGCCTGGTAAAGGCGGCGCGGAAACCCTCCTTCACGGGATAGCGGCGCAGCACCTTGCTCATGTCCGAGGGCGGCATGTCGCCCTGCGGCGAGAACACGAAGGCGTAGTCGTCGCGGATCTCCGCGTGATCCAGCACCTTGCAGAACACGGAGTTGAAGAACGTCTCGGCGATCTCGAAGTTGTTGTGGCCGCGAATCAGCTCCGCGTAGACCGGCTTGGCCTGGCGCCAGAAATCCAGGTTCTCGAGCTGGTCGCCGGCCACCAGCTTCACGTAGTCGAGAACGGCCCCGATCTTCGTCTTGTAGAGGTCGATGCGGTCCCGGGAACCCCGCTGTACACCGTGCCAATCCGCGTTCTCGAAGCGGGTCCGGGCGGCGAGGGGGATGTTCTGGAAGTCGGCGAAGTAGGACTCGAAACCGTTGAGGATGATGCGCGCGAAGCGCTCCTTGCGTTCCATGGCGTTTCCGGGCGCTGGCAGAAGGCCTCAGATTGTAGGGTTGCCAAAGCGGCGGCGCAATTTACGCATTCCCCCGAGCCAGCGATCGTAGTCCTGTGCCTTGCGCTGCCGGTACTCCTCGACCTGCGGGTGCGGCAGGATCAGGAAACGCTCGTCCGCGAGCCCCGCGAGCACCGCCTCGGCCACCTGGGCGGGGGAGATGACGCCATCGACGCCGGCGGTGCCGCCGCCCTCCACGGAGGCGATCATCTGCGTGTCCACCGCCTGCGGGCACAGGCAGGATACCTTGATGCCGTCGTCTCCGTGGGTGATGGCCAGCGCCTCGGCAAAGCCGATGGCGGCGTGCTTGGTCGTGGAGTAGGCCGCATCGCCCACCTGGTTGAGCAGACCGGCCGCGGACGCCGTGTTGAGGAAGTAGCCCTCGCCGCGTTCGATCATTGCCGGCAGGCAGGCCCGGGCCGCGTAGACGTGCGCCATCACGTGGATCTCCCACATGGCCTGCCAGGTCGCGTTCGGCGCGGAGGTGGCGTACCAGGGTTCGCCGTCGCCGGCGATAATACCCGCGTTGCTGCAGAAGAGGTCGATGCGGCCATGCCGCCGTTCCACGTCTTCGACGAGGGCCCTGACGGCGTCCTCGTCGCGAACGTCGAGTCCGTGGCCCTCGCCACCGATCGCCGCGGCGACGGCTTCGGCCGCTGCCGCGTCGAGGTCCGCCGCGACAACCGCTTCTGCCCCGGCGCCTGCAAAGGCTTCGCAGAGCGCCTTGCCGATGCCGTTGCCGCCACCGGTGACGACGACGATCCGGTCCCTGATATCCATGGCGCCCCCGGGCGGCCTAGGCCGCGTTCCTGCCGTAGCTCAGGGCGTTGAAGCGACCCTGGTGGTAATCCCCGTTGCCGAAGATCGCGTTGATCATCATCAGCCGCTTGGCATAGTGGCCGATGTCCAGCTCGTCCGTGATACCCATGCCGCCGTGGAGCTGTATGGCCTCGCCATAGATATGCTTGCCCGCCTTGTCGATCATCACCTTGAGCGCGTGGATGTCCCGGGCCGGGTCCTCGTCCGCCTTTTCCAGCGCGCAGACTGCGCGGTACAGCAGCGACCTGGCCTGCTCGTAGGACATGAAGGTGTCGACCATGCGGTGCTGCAGGGCCTGGAAGCTGCCGATCGGCACCCCGAACTGCTCCCGGGTCCGGGTGTACTCGAGCGTTTTCGCGTTCAGCTGGCCCATGATGCCGAGCGCCTCGGCGCCGAGGGCCACGCAGGCTTCCTGAATGACCGCCTGCATCAGGGACAGACCCTCATCGACGGCACCGACGACATGGCTCGCGCCCAGGGCCACGTCGCGCAATACGACGTTGGCAACGCGCTGGCCGTCCATGAGCCGGTAATCGATGATCTCCACGCCCGGTGCATTGGCCGGCACCAGGAACAGCGTGATGCCGTGGTCGTCGGTCTGCTCGCCGGCTGTGCGCGCCGAGACAATCAGGGTGTCGGCGTTGGCGCCGTTGAACACCACGACCTTCTCGCCGTGCAGCAGGTAGTCGTCCCCGCTGCGCGTGGCGGTGGTCTTGACGTCGGCCAGCTCGAAGCGGCTCTGGCGCTCGAGGTAGGCGAAGGCGCCGAGACAGCTGCCCTCGATGATGCGCGGGATGAAGTCGGACTGCTGCGCCTCGCTGCCGCCATGACTCAGCAGGCCGCCAAACAGCACGACGGTTGCCAGGTACGGCTCGACGACCAGCCCCTTGCCGAATTCCTCCATCATGACCATGAGGTCCACCGGACCGCCACCGAAACCGCCGAACTCCTCGGCAAAGGGTACGGACAGCCAGCCGAGTTCGGCAAAGGTGTCCCAGTTCTCCTTGCTCATGCCCGCATCCGAGGCGACGATCTTGCGGCGGGTATCGAAGCCGTAGTCGTCCTGGATGAAGCGCGCCACGCTGTCGCGCAGCATCACCTGCTCGTCGGAAAAGTCAAAATTCATGTCACTAACCTCGCGGCGGCTGTCAGAGGCCCAGAACGGCCTTGGCAATGATGTTCTTCTGCACTTCGTTCGAACCGCCGTAAATGGTGGCAGCACGGCCGTACATGAAGGCCTGGCGGGCATCGCTGCCGAAGCTGTGGCCGAGCACCTCGGGGGAAAGCTCCGTGGGCAGTACGCCCTGGTAGTAACCCGCCAGCTCCATGCGCAGCTCCTGGATCGCCTGCTGGATCTCCGTGCCCTTGATCTTCAGCAGCGAGGACTCGGCGCCCGGGGCACCGCCGGCGGCCACGGAGGCAAGCACCCGCAGTTCCGTGTACTCAAGCGCCATCAGCTCGATCTCGATGTCCGACAGGCGCTGCTGGAACAGCGGGTCGTCGATGAGGAAGCGGCCGCCGTTCTCTTCCCGCGCGGCGAAGTCGCACACTTCGCGCAGCGCGCGCTTCGAATCGGCAACCCCGGCGATGGACGTGCGCTCGTGGGCGAGCAGCGCCTTGGCGTAGGTCCAGCCCTTGTCCTCTTCGCCGATCAGGTTGGCGACAGGCACGCGGACGTTGTTGAACTCCACCTCGTTCAGGCTGTGGTGGTTGTCGATGGAGACGATCGGGTTCACCTTGATGCCCGGCGAGTGCATGTCGATAAGCAGGAAGGAGATGCCGTTCTGCTTCTTGCCCTCACTGCTCGTGCGTACCAGGCAGAAGATCCAGTCCGCGTACTGGGCATAGGTGGTCCAGATCTTGGCGCCGTTGACCACGTAATCGTCGCCGTCACGCTCCGCGCGGGTCTTCAGGGAAGCGAGGTCGGAGCCGGCGCCCGGTTCCGAGTAGCCCTGGCACCACCAGTCCTCGCTGCGCAGGATACGGGGCAGGAAGCGCTCCTTCTGCTCGTCGTTGCCGAAGGTGTAGATCACAGGGCCGACCATCTTCAGGCCGAAGGGGACCACGTCGCGGACGCCCGAGGCGGCCCGCTCGGTCTCGTAGATGAAGTTCTGCGTGGGCGTCCACTCGGCGCCACCGTGTGCCTTCGGCCAGTTCGGAGCGATCCAGCCCTTCTCGTAAAGGCGGCGCTGCCAGTCGATGACCGCCTCCCGGAACGTGGCCTTGTCGGCAAGGCGGGCCTGCAGGTCGTCGTCGTAGGCCTCGGCGAAAAAGGCGCGGACCTCATCGCGGAAGGCGAGATCCTCGGCGGAAAAGCTGGTATCCACGGTCGTTCTCCTTGGTTACCTGGAATCCGGGTTACCCGGCGTCCGGGCCCCCAAAATTTGACTTTCGAGTATGTTTTTCCTCGGCCGAGTACTCTAGCCGGTGTGGGGAGGTGAAACAAGCGTGTTCTGGTGAAGCTTTCCAGCCGCGTAGCGCGGGGTTGGCGGGCTCTCCGGGCGCGCTGGTGCCAGACCCACGGGGCAAGGCCCCATGGGGACGCCCGGCGCTGCGCCGGATCAGTAAAGCAGGCTGTAGAGCTTGCGTTGGAACTCGGCGGCGAGCGGGTCGCCCTTGCCGAGGGAGGCGATGGTGTCCAGGTAGGCTTTCTTCGTGGCGCCGTCGTTGTGGTCCAGCTGCCGCTGGAGGATGAAGAACAGCGCCTCGAGACCCTCGCGGAACTGGCCGGTGTCGGTGTAGTGCACCGCCAGCTGCGCGCGCAGGTCCAGGTTGTCCGGGTCGGCCTCGAGCTGCTCTTCCAGGGCCGTCACCTCCGGCGACTTCGCCGACTCGCGGCGAATTGCCAGCTGCGCCCGGCACTGCTCGTACGCGGCATCCTGGTCGACCATCCGGACCGCATCGAGCACCTGCTCGGCCTCGTCGAGACGATAGCCCTCGATCAGCGCGTGGGCGTAGACCATCGCGACCTCGTGGTCGCGGCCGGACTGTTCGTAGGCCGGCCGCAGCAGCGCAATGGCACCGCTCGCGTCGCCGGCCTGTAGTTTTTCCGCCGCCTCGGCGAGCACGCCTTCGAACGGCGACGGCAGGTACTTCTGCAGGAGTTCGCGCACCGCCGCCTCCGGTTGGGCGCCCGCAAAGCCGTCCACGGGCTGGCCGCGCTGCATCACCAGTACCGTCGGCAGGCTGCGCACGCCGAACTGCTGCGCGATCATCTGCTGGCTGTCGGCGTTCACCCGGGCCAACAGGAAGGCGCCGCGGTACTCATCGGCGAGGCGCTCCAGCACCGGCATGAGCGTCTTGCAGGGCTCGCACCAGTCCGCCCAGAAATCGATGACCACGGGCCGCTTGTGCGACTCGTCGATGAGGTAGTGCGCGGCGTTGCTCTCGTCGATATCGACGACATTGCCGCCTGCCCCCGGTGCCTGGTCGATCACGCTGATTCCTCCTTCGGCCGCAGGCCGAGCACGTCCTGCATGTCATAGAGGCCCGGGGGCTGCGCCGCCAGCCAGGCGGCGGCGCGCAGGGCGCCACGGGCGAAGGCCAGCCGGCTGCTGGCCTTGTGGGTAATCTCGATCCGCTCGCCGTCACCGGCGAAGAGCACCGTGTGGTCACCGACGATATCCCCGCCGCGGATGGTGCTGAAGCCGATGCTGCCGGCGCGACGGGCGCCGGTCTGGCCCTCCCGGTGGTACACCGCGTCCTCGCGCAGGTCACGGCCGAGGGCGGCGGCGGCGGCCTGGCCGAGGCTGAGTGCCGTACCGGAGGGCGCATCCAACTTGTGCCGGTGGTGCGCCTCGATCACCTCCACGTCGACCTCGTCGCCGAGAACGCGGGCGGCCTCCGCCACCAGGCGGAAGCACAGATTCACACCGGTGCTGAAGTTGGAGGCCTTGCAGATGGGGATGTCGGCGGCGGCGGCGTCGATCTCCGCCAGTTCGTCGGGGCTGAAGCCCGTGGTGCCGATGACCAGGGCCCGGCCGTGCGCGCGGCAGGCCGCGACGTTGGCGAGGGTCGCCGGTACGGAGCTGAAATCCACCAGCACGTCCACGGCCTTTAGCGCACTGTCAACGTCGCTGCCCACGCGGATGCCGTTGGCGCCGGTACCGCCGAGCTCGCCGGCATCCGCGCCGAGGAGGCTGCTCTGCGGGCGCTCCAGGGCCGCGGCAAGCACCATGCTGTCGCCGGCCTGGCGGAGGGCCTGTACCAGCGTCTGTCCCATGCGCCCACCGGCGCCGGTAATGCCGATGCGCAGGCTCATGGCTTCATGTCGTCAAAGAACCGCCTGACGCCCTCGAAGAAGCTGGTCTGCCGCGGCGACTGGGCGTTGCCGCCCTGCCCCAGGCTCTCCTCGAACTTGCGCAGGAGCTCCTTCTGTTCCTTGTTGAGATTCACCGGTGTCTCGACCACGGCGCGGCAGAGGAGGTCACCCACGCCGCCACCGCGCACCGGCTGCACGCCCTTGCCGCGCAGGCGGAAGAGCTTGCCGGTCTGGGTCTCCGGCGGGATCTTGAGCTTCACGCGCCCGTCGAGCGTCGGCACCTCCAGTTCACCGCCGAGGGCGGCGTCCACGAAGGTGATGGGAATCTCGCAGTACAGGTTCTTGCCGTCGCGCTCGAAGATCGGGTGCTGCTTGACGGAGATCTGCACGAACAGGTCCCCGGCCGGCCCGCCCTCGGGCCCGGCCTCGCCCTCGCCGGACAGACGGATACGATCGCCGGTATCCACGCCCGGCGGCACTTTCACGGACAGCGTCTTGGTCTTCTCCACCCGGCCCTGGCCGCGGCAGCTCGTGCAGGGGTCGGAGATGAGCGTCCCGCGGCCGCGGCAGGTCGGGCAGGTCTGCTGCACCTGGAAAAAACCCTGCTGCATGCGCACCTGGCCGATGCCGCCGCAGGTGCCACAGGTGGTCGGCGAACTGCCTTTCTTCGCGCCGCTGCCGTTACAGGTGCTGCAGGAGACGAGCGTCGGCACGCGGATTTCCACCGTGGTGCCGCGCACGGCCTGCTCGAGCGTGATATCCAGGGTGTAGCGCAGGTCGGCGCCGCGCTGCGGCCCGCCGCGGGCGCGGCCACCCCCGCCGAAAATATCGCCGAAGACATCGCCGAAAATATCGCTGAAGCTGCCGCCGCCGAAGCCCCCGGCACCGCCCCCCATGGACTGGTCGACGCCCGCGTGGCCGAACTGGTCGTAGGCCGCGCGCTTCTCGCTGTCCGTGAGGACGTCGTAGGCCTCCGTGGCTTCCTTGAACTTGTCGTCCGCATCCGGATCGTCGGGATTGCGATCCGGGTGGTACTTCATGGCTACCCGACGGTAGGCCTTCTTGATGTCCTTTTCATCGGCGCCGCGGCTGACGCCGAGCACCTCGTAGTAATCCCGCTTTGCCATATCCCGTCCCGCAAATGCCCCTCGCTCGGAAACGACGACGCGGGAAACAGAGTCCCGCGCCAGGAGGGGGCGTCACGCGGGGCCCTGCGGGCCCCGCAAAAGCGCCAGTTTACTTCTTGTCGTCGTCGACTTCCTCAAACTCCGCGTCGACGGCGTCGTCACCACTGGCGGTGCTTTCACCGGCACCGGCATCACCCTGCGCACCGGTCGCCCCCCCGGCGCTCTCGGCCTGGGCGGCATACATCTTCTGCGCCACGGGGCCCGTCGCCTCGGTGAGCTTGTTCGCCGCCGCGTCGATGGCGTCCTTGTCGTCGCCTTTCACGGCCTCCTCGGCTTCCGTGATGGCGGCCTCGATGGCGGCCTTCTCTTCCGCGGTGGCGTGGTCACCGCCCTCTTCCAGCGTCTTGCGGGCCGCGTGGATGAGGCCTTCGGTGCTGTTGCGCGCCGTGATGAGTTCCTCGAACTGCTTGTCCGCCTCGGCGTTGGCCTCGGCATCGGCCACCATCTTCTCGATCTCGTCCTCGGACAGGCCGCCGGAGGCGGTGATGCGGATCGACTGTTCCTTGCCGGTGGCCTTGTCCTTGGCAGAGACATTGAGGATGCCGTTGGCGTCGAGGTCGAAGGTGACCTCGATCTGCGGCATCCCCCGCGGCGCCGGCGGGATGTCGGCTAGGTCGAAGCGTCCCAGGGACTTGTTCTGGGCAGCCTGCTTGCGCTCGCCCTGCACCACGTGGATGGTCACGGCCGTCTGGTTGTCTTCCGCCGTGGAGAACACCTGCGACTTCTTGGTCGGGATCGTGGTGTTCTTCTCGATCAGCGGCGTGGCCACGCCACCCATGGTTTCGATACCCAGGGTCAGCGGCGTCACGTCCAGCAGCAGCACGTCCTTCACGTCACCGGACAGCACCGCACCCTGGATGGCTGCGCCCATGGCCACCGCCTCGTCCGGGTTCACGTCCCGGCGCGGGTCTTTGCCGAAATACTCGGCGACCTGCTTCTGCACCAGCGGCATGCGCGTCTGGCCGCCCACGAGGATGACGTCGTTGATCTCGCTCGGAGACAGGCCGGCATCCTTCAGGGCGACCTTGACCGGCTCCATGGAGCGGGTGACGAGGTCTTCTACCAGGGACTCGAGCTTGGAGCGCGACAGCTTGACCACCAGGTGCTTCGGCCCGGAGGCGTCGGCGGTGATGTACGGAAGGTTGACCTCCGTCTGCTGCGAGCTGGACAGCTCAATCTTCGCCTTCTCGGCCGCCTCTTTCAGGCGCTGCAGGGCCAGCGGATCGTTGTGCAGGTCGATGCCGCTTTCCTTCTTGAATTCCGCCGCGAGGTAGTCGATGAGGCGCAGGTCGAAGTCCTCGCCGCCGAGGAAGGTATCCCCGTTCGTGGACAGCACCTCGAACTGGTGCTCGCCGTCCACCTCCGCGATCTCGATGATGGAGATGTCAAAGGTACCGCCGCCGAGGTCATAGACCGCGATCGTGCGGTCGCCCTGGGCCTTGTCCATACCGTAGGCGAGCGCCGCGGCTGTCGGTTCGTTGATGATGCGCTTGACCTCGAGGCCGGCGATCTTGCCGGCGTCCTTCGTGGCCTGGCGCTGGGAGTCATTGAAGTAGGCCGGAACGGTGATGACCGCCTCGGTCACGGTTTCGCCGAGGTATTCCTCAGCCGTCTTCTTCATCTTGCGCAGTACTTCGGCAGAAACCTGCGGGGGCGCCATCTTCTCGCCCTTGGCCGCCACCCAGGCGTCGCCATTGTCCGCGGCGACGATCTCGTAGGGGACCATCTTGATGTCTTTCTGGACGACATCGTCCTTGAACTTGCGGCCGATGAGACGCTTCACCGCGTAAAGGGTGTTCTTCGGGTTGGTCACGGCCTGGCGCTTGGCGCTCTGCCCCACCAGGATTTCGCCGTCTTCCGTGTAGGCGACGATAGAGGGCGTGGTGCGGTCGCCCTCGGCGTTCTCGATAACCCGGGTCTTGTCACCTTCCATGACAGCCACACAGCTGTTGGTGGTACCCAGGTCGATTCCAATGATCTTGCCCATGTCAAATCTCCTCTCGGGCCGCGCCGGCGACCCGCTGTTTCGCTAACTGGTTCCTATATTGGCCCTGTGCCGCGGAATTCAAGGGCACGGGGATCGGGCCGATCAGGACCCGGAATCCCCCGCCGCGGCCTTGCTCACCATCACCATGGCGGGCCTCACGAGGCGGCCGTTCAGGGTGTAGCCCTTCTGCATGACGGCGACCACGGTATTCGGCTCGACGTCCGGGTTCTCGACGCTGCTCATGGCCTGGTGGAACTGGGGATCGAAGGGTTCCCCGGCGGGGTCCACGGGCTCGATGTTGAACTTGCCCAGGGCGTTCAGGAAGCTTTTCAGGGTCAGCTCGACGCCCTCGGCAATGGGACGCAGCTGCTCGTCGTCACCCGAGGCGGACTCGAGTGCACGCTCGAGGTTGTCCACCACCGGCAGGAGCTCGCTGCAAAAGCGCTCCAGCGCGTACTTCCGCGCGCGCTCGACATCCTGCTCGGCGCGCCGGCGGGTATTCTGCACCTCGGCCTGGGCGCGCAGGACCTGGTCGCGCGCTTCGGCGAGCTCTGCGGCCAGCGCCGCGTCCTCTTCGCCGGTTCCTGCAGCAGCGCCGTCCGCTTCGGCGTTCACCGCCTCGCCGTCACCGGCTGCAGCCTCTGCGGTTTCCCGCTCGGCCTCCTGCGCCGCTTTCTGCTCGGCGTCCTGCCCGGCCTCTTCCGGCGGCACCTGCGGTTCCTGCTCCTTGTCGGACACGCGCTCCCTCCCTTGCGACATGGCTTGCGATGGAGGGTTCATTGGGGCGGCGCGGCGCTTTTCAAGGGCGGGGTGTCAGCGGGCGCGCCTGCCGCTGGCGGGTATCGGCAGGCATCAACGGCCCCCTGCGCGCGGGGCGGGTCGCTCGCCGGCGCGGGGGCTCAGCGGGCGAGCGCGGAGGAGAGCATGCGCGAGGTCACATCGACGATCGGGATCACCCGGTCATAGGCCATGCGCGTCGGGCCGATGACGCCGAGAACCCCCAGGGGCCGGCGGCCATCGCCATAAGGCGCGGTGATCACGCTGAAATCGCCGAACACCTCGTAGCCCGCCTCCTCGCCGATGAAGATCTGCACCCCGTCGGCGCGGGTGCAGCGCTCGAGCAGGTGGAGCAGGTCCTTCTTGCGTTCAAAGACCTCGAACAGTTCCCGCAGCTTGTCGACATCCTCGGCGCTGGCGCTGTCGAGCAGGTGTGCCTCGCCGGCCACGAGGCAGTCCTCGTCGCGCTCCTCGGGGTCGAGGGCCTGGCTGGCGAGATCCAGGGTCGCCGTCAGGTAGTCATCGATGCGGCTGCGCGCCTCGCGCATCTCGCCGAGAATCTGCGCCTTGACCCGGTCCAGCGGCTGGCCGCCGAAGCGCTGGTTGACCAGCGCCGCCGCCGCGCGCAGTTCCTCGTCGGAGAAATCCCGGGCCGTATGGATGATGCGGTTCTGCACCTCGCGCTCGTTGACCACGAGGATGACGAGTACGCGCCGGTCCGACAGCGGCAGGAATTCCACCTGCCGCAGCTGCTGCGCGTCCTGCCGGGGCACGGTGACGATGCCGGCCTGGGAGGTGATCGCCGACAACAGGGAGGACGCGGTCTGCACCAGGTCCGTCGAACTCTTGTCCGGGTTCAGGGCCGAGCGGAGGATATCCACGGAGGCGTCGTCAAGGGCCTGGACCTCGAGCAGGCTGTCGACGAAGAAGCGGTAGCCCAGCGGCGTGGGCACGCGCCCGGCGCTGGTATGGGGGGAGTGCAGGTAACCGCGCTCTTCCAGGTCGGACATGACATTGCGGATCGTGGCGGCGCTGACCGGCAGCCCCGCCTCTTCCTGCAGCGTGCGCGACCCCACCGGCTGGCCATCGCGGATATGCCGCTGCACCAGCACCTTGAGGAGCGTTCGCGCCCTGTCCGAAATTTCCTCGTGCACGGCCATTCCGTCGCTTTCGATGCTCGTCTTTTATCACAGCGGGGGGCTAGTGTCCTGTCCGCGGACAGGACACTACCGCAAAGCGGCGGCCGGCGCCGATGTTTCCCGGGGGCCGATGTCTGCGGTATAACACCCTGTCACCCCTGACGGCGCACCGATTCCATGCTGGTACACCTGGGCATCCGCAATTACACGGTGGTCGAGGCTCTCGAGGTGGAACTCGGGCCCGGCATGACTGCCATTACCGGTGAAACCGGTGCCGGCAAGTCCATCATGCTCGACGCCCTGGGCCTCTGCCTCGGCGACCGCGCCGACCCCAGGGCCATCCGCCCGGGCTGCGAGCGCGCCGAGGTGACCGCCACCTTCGACCTGGCCGACCTCCCCGCCGCCCGCGCCTGGCTCGCCGAGCGCGAGCTGCCCGCGGAGGAATGCATCCTGCGCCGGGTGATCGCCGGCGACCGCTCCCGGGCCTGGATCAACGGCAGCCCGGCCACCCTGCAGCAGTGCGCGGAACTCGGGCGTCACCTCGCCGACATTCACAGCCAGCACGCCCACCAGTCCCTGCTCCGGCGCGAGGTCCAGCGGAGCCTCCTCGACAGCTACGCGGGGGCCGGCAAGGCCGCAGCCCACGTCGCCGCCCTCGCCCGGGAATGGCAGGAGACCCGCGACGCCCTCGAGGCGCTGCGCGGCGCCGGCGACGAGGGGGAAGCGCGGCGGCAGCTCCTCGAATACCAGGTCCGCGAGCTCGACGAGCTCGCCCTGGGCGAGGACGAGATCGCCACCCTCGAGGCCGAGGAGAAGCAGCTGGCCGGCGCCGAGGACATCCTCGCCAGCGCCGGCGAGGCCCGGGAGCTCTGCGAGCAGCTGGAGGCCACGGCGCAGCGCGCCCGGCGGCTCATCGATGCCGGCCAGCACCCGGGCGCCGGCCTCGACAATGCGCGAGAAATGCTGGAATCGGCCGCCATCCAGGCGGGCGAGGCGCAGTCGGACCTCGAGCACTACCTCGACACGATCGAGATCAACCCGGAACGGCTGGCGACGACCCAGCAGCGCCTGGAGCAGATCTACGCGGTGGCGCGCAAGCACCGGGTGCAACCGGAGGCGCTGCGCGAGGAGCATGCCACCCTCGCCGCCGAGCTGGCGCGACTGAGCGGCGGCGAAGCCCAGGCCGAGGCCCTGGCGGCCCGCCAGCGCGAACTGGAGAAAGCCTGGGAGGAAGCCGCCGCGGGGCTGACTGCGGCCCGGCGCAAGGCGGCGAAGAAACTGGTGCGCGAGACCGGCAAAGCCCTGGACAGCCTGGCCATGGGCCAGTGCAGCTTCGAGGTCCGGCTCGCACCCCGGGAGGCGCGCACCCCGCACGCGGCGGGGGCGGAAGCGGTCGAGCTGCTGATTGCCACCAACCCGGGCGCCGCGCCGCAGCCCCTGGCCCGCATCGCCTCCGGCGGCGAGCTCTCACGGATCAGCCTCGCGATCCAGGTGGTGACCGCCAGCGCCACCACGGTACCGACGATGGTCTTCGACGAGGTGGACGTCGGCATCGGCGGCGCCGTTGCGGAGGTCGTCGGCCGCCTGCTGCGGCGCCTGGCCGGCGGGGCACAGGTGCTGTGCGTGACGCACCTGCCGCAGGTCGCCGCCCAGGCGCACCGGCAGCTCAAGGTCAGCAAGGAAGGTGACCGCAAAGCGGTGCGCACGGCGCTGGCCGTGCTGGACGACAACGGCCGGGTCGAGGAAGTGGCGCGGATGCTCGGCGGTGTGAAAGTGACGGCGCAGACCCTGGCCCACGCGCGGGAGATGCTGGCGGAGGCGGCGGCGGGCTGACGCTGCCGGCGAGGCCAGGTCGGAACCCGGTCGAGGGTCAGTCCCCGCCCTGGCCCTTCTTGCGCACGTACAGGACCAGGGAGTGGTCCACGAGTTCGTAACCGTGCGCATCGGCGATCTGCTGCTGCCGCTCCTCGATGACCTCGTCGTGGAACTCGATCACCTCGTTCGTATCGACGCAGACCATGTGGTCGTGGTGCTCGCCCTTGGCCAGCTCGAACACCGAGTGGCCGGTCTCGAAGTTGTGCCGGGTCACGAGACCCGCTGACTCGAACTGCGTGAGCACCCGGTAGACCGTGGCGAGGCCCACGTCGTCACCGGCGTCGAGCAGGGCGCGGTACACGTCCTCCGCGCTCATGTGCTGCGAGCGCTCCTCCGCGGCATCGAGAATCTGCAGGATTTTCACGCGCGGCAGCGTGACTTTCAGGCCGGCGTTGCGCAGCTCCTGATTTTCTTGAGCCATGGTCGGGGGTTCTCTGGTCTGACGCGTGCCGGTATGATGCCACCCTTGATTTCCGAGGGAAAGCACCGCCCCATGCGCGTCCTCATCGCCACCCTGCTCCTCCTGTCCGTTACCGCCTGTGGCTTTGTGGGCTTCCCCGGCGTGTACAAGATCAACATCGAGCAGGGCAACATCATCACCCAGGACATCATCGACCAGCTCGAGCCCGGCATGAGCCGCCGGCAGGTCCGCTTCATCCTGGGTACACCGCTCGTGGAGGACACCTTTGACCAGAACCGCTGGGACTATCCCTACGAGATCAAGCTCGGTGACGAGATCATCCGCAAGGCCATGGTCACGGTCTACTTCGACGGCGACCGGCTGGTCGACGTGAAAGGGGATTACCTGCCGGCCTGGGCGGCGGGCGCTGCGGAAACAGGCACCGGGACCGCAGAGACGCCCGCCGGGGATGCCAGCTAGGGCTCGCCGCCCCCTTCACCGCCGGGCCCGCTCTCTCTAGCGGTTTCTTCGCCGGCGCGACGCGCCTTCGCCTTTTCCGCCCGCGCCTTGCGCGCGGCTTTCGGGTCGGCCTTCAGGGGTCGATAAATTTCCACCCGGTCCCCGGGCCTGAGCGCCTGCTGTGGCGGCACGGCCTGGCCGAAGATGCCGAGGTTCGTCCCCGCGTCGATCACCAGCCCGGGGAACTCCTGCTCGATACCCGACTGCTGCGCGGCCTCCAGGGCCGTCGTACCCGCGGTCACCTCGAGCGGCACGATCAGCTGGCGCTCCGGCAGCGCGTAGGCCACCTCGACGGCGATCAGCTCACCTTCGCCCTTCTTTGCTGCGGTCATCCGTACAGCTGCCTGGCGCGACGCACGACCGCGTCCACGAGGTTGTTGGTTACCCGGTCGAAAAGCCGGCTGGCGGCCGCCCCGAGCAGGCTCGAGCGCACGGCGAAGTCGAGCTCCAGGGTCACCTTGCAGGCGGCGTCGCCGAGCGCCTGGAAGTGCCAGCGACCGGCAAAGCGCTCGAAGGGCCCCTCCTTCAACTCGAGGACGATGCTCTCCGGTGCCAGCAGCCGGTTGCGGGTGGTGAAGCTCTGGGCGATGCCGCCGCGGGACAGGTCGAGACGCGCCTCCATGCTGGCGTCGTCCCGGTGCAGCACCTGCGCGCCCACGCAGCCTTCCAGGTACTGCGGGTACGCCTCGACATCGTTGATGAGGTCGAACAGCTGGCGCTGGGTGTAGGGCAACAGGGCGCTTCGGTTGATGGCGGGCATGCTGCGGTCCGTAGCTGCAATCCGTGAATTCGGAGCGCCGGTCAGGAGCCCGACACGGCGAGCCAGAACCATACGATAAGCAGCCCCAGCGGGGCAACAAAACGCAGCTGCAGCAGCCAGGCGCGGAAGAAATGGTCCGGCTCGCGGTACAGCACCCGGCGCAGGAACGCCGGGTCCATGCACCAGCCGACGAAAGTCGCCGCGGCGAGCGCACCGAGGGGAATCAGCCAGGCCGTCGTGGCCTGCTCGAGCAGCGGCAGGAGGCCCGCGAGCGGCGAGCCGGGGACCAGGGAGAAGGCCACCGCGAGCGCCAGCAGCCAGGCGGCAAGGCCCGCGGCGAGCGCGCCCTGCCAGCGCCGCCAGCGCAGGCGCTGGCAGAGCGTGGCGACGGCCGGCTCGAGGAGCGCGACCGCCGTACCCAGGGCGGCCAGCGCGACAAGCAGGAAAAAGAGCATGCCGTAGGCATCGCCCTCGCGCAGGTTGCCGAAGGCATAGGGCAGGCTGACGAAGAGCAGTCCGGGCCCCATGTCGGGCGCGATGTTGTTGGCAAAGACGACCGGGAAGACGGCGATACCTGCGGCGAGCGCTGCCGCGAAGTCGAACACCGCAACGGCGAGCACGGAGCGGCCGAGAGGCAGCCGTGACGGGGCGTAGCTGCCATAGCTGATGCCCACGCCCAGCCCCACGCCGAGGGTGAACAGGGCCTGGCCGAAGGCGACGAGCAGCGCGTCACCGTGAAAATCCAGCGGCTGGGTGGAAAAGAGGAAGGCCTGCGCGGCCGCCAGGTCGCCGTGGGCGAGGGCAAAGTCGATGAGCAGCCAGAACAGCGCCATGATCGACGGCACCAGCACCCAGGCCAGGGCACCGAGACCACGGCGCACCCCCGCGGCGGAAACGGCAATGGCCGCCGCGAGGAACAGGGACTGCCAGGCCAACATGCGAAAGGGGGCGGCGAGCAGGCCGTCGAGGAACCCGCTCACGTCCCGGGGGCTGGCCGCGGCGAAGGTACCCCGCGCCAGGTGCCAGGCGTAGGTGAGGGACCAGCCGCCCACCACGGCCCCGTAGCCCAGCACGGCCAGGGCCGTGACCGCCGCGAGCAACCCCCACGCCCCCCAGCCGGCGCCGAGGCGCGCGCGCCGCGCCGAGGAAGCCCAGGCCATGGGTGGCGCGGTCCGGCCAAGGCTGCCGATGGCCACCTCGGCGATCACCACGGGCACCGCCATCAGCAGCAACCCTGCCAGGTAGGCCAGCAGAAACGGCGTGCCACCGTGGCTGCCGAGCAGGTAGGCAAAGCGCCAGAGATTGCCGAGTCCGACCGCGGCCCCCACCAGGGCAAACACGAAGGTCGAGCGCGAGTGCCAGGCACCTGGGGGGTCGGGAAACTGCACGGTTGCGGTGGAACTCCTTGTTCACAGTATCGAGAAGCGGGGCCGGTAGCGTCGCGCCCGGACAGCCTGCAGCCCGGGCCTGCCGGTGAAAAGAGCAACATTCACGTTCCCCCGCCGGGGGCGCTACGTATAATGCCGCCCCATGTCAAAAAAGAAACGCAAAACGCCCGATAACGTCATTGTCCAGAACAAGCGCGCCCGCTTCGACTACGAGCTCCTCGAGACCTTCGAGGCCGGCATCGCCCTGGAGGGCTGGGAGGTGAAGGCCCTTCGCGCCGGCAAGGTTCAGCTTACCGATTCCTACGTCCTCATGAAGGACGGTGAGGCCTTCCTGCTGGGCTCGCAGATCACCCCGCTGGATACCACGTCGGCGCACACGGCGGCGGACCCGTCGCGTACCCGCAAGTTGCTGCTGCACAAGAAGGAACTGGCCAGGATCCTGGCCGCGACGGCGCAGAAAGGGCAGACCTGCGTGTGCACGCAGCTCTACTGGAAGAAGCACCTCGTCAAGGCGCGCGTTGCGCTGGCCCGCGGCAAGCAGACCCACGACAAGCGGGACACGACCAAAGAGCGCGACTGGAACCGGCAGAAGCAGCGCATCCTGCGCGACGCCGTCAAGCAGTAAGCGGTACCCGGCCTGCGCCGGGCACCGCCGGCGGGGTCAGGGCAGCGCCGCGATCCAGCCGCTGTTTTCCATCCACTTCTGGCGCAGCGCCATGAGCAGGCCGGTGCGCTCGTAGGCGTCGAGGTAGTTGTCGACGAGGTCGGCAAACTGCGCGTCCCCGGCGTTCACCGCGATGCCCAGGGGCTCTACCGTGAGCGGCTCGTCCAGGGTGACCAGGTCGGCATCGGGATGACGCATGACCGCGAGCAGGCAGGTCGGCATGTCCGCCACGAGCCCCGAGACTTCGCCGGCCTGGATCATGGCCACGGCGCTGGCGTAGTCGTCCACCTCCACGAGTTCGGCGTTCGGCGCCGCCTCGCGCACGAAGGTCGCGCTGGTGGAGTTGGCCAGCGCCGCGAGCTTGACGTCCTGGCTGGCGAGGTCGCCGGTGGCAAAGCGCTCCACCACGTCGCCGCGGGTGAGAATGGACTTCCCGGAGAGCATGTACGGGCCGACGAAGGTGGCGTCGACAGCGCGCTCCGGTGTGATCGCCATGCCGGAGATGACCAGGTCGACCGCGCCCTTCTCCAGCGCGCCCATGAGCTCACCGAAGGGCATCTTTTCGATACGCAGGTCCACGCGCATGGCGTTGGCGAGGGCCCTGGCGAGGTCCACGTCCAGGCCCATGAAGTTGCCCTCGCGGTTGACCGCGTTCATGGGCGGCTGGTCGCCGGACATGCCGACGACCAGGGTGCGGCTCTCGAGCACGCGCTCCAGGGCCGCGTCGTCTGCCTGGGCAGCACCGGAACCCAGCGCAAAAGCCAGGCACAGCGCGGCCACGGCCGCGGCAAAGAAAGGACGAATCATTGACTATCTCCTCGTTGATGGGGGCATCCCCCGTTTGTAGCAGCAAGTTGTAGCAGTGAACTATGACGCTTTCGCGACGCCGCCTCAGGCGGCGCTCTGCAGCGCGCCGGTTACCCGGTCGTCGGCCACGACAGTCTCTCCGGCGACGATGATCGCCCGGTAACCCGCGGCATCCTGCAGCAGCCGCTGACCGCCCGCCGGGAGGTCCTGCACCATGCGCGGCGCGAACAGGCGCAAGCGCTGGTAATCGATCACGTTGATATTGGCCTTGAGGCCCGGCCGCAGCCGGCCGCGGTCGTTGAGCCCGGCGTAATCGGCGATATCTGCCGTCAGCCGGCGCACGACATCGGCCAGCGGCAGCCGGGCGCCCCGCTCGCGGTCCCGGGTCCAGTAGCTGAGCAGGTAAGTGGGGAAGCTCGAGTCGCAGATCGTGCCCACGTGCGCGCCGCCGTCCGACAGGCCCATGATAGACAGCGGGTGCTGCATCATCGTGTGCAGGTTGTCGAAACTCATCTCGGTGTAATTGTAGATCGGGAAGTAAAGCAGCGCCCTGCCCTCGTCCTCCAGGAGCAGGTCGTAGATCATCTCGAGGGCGGGGATGCCGCGCTCCCCGGCCATGTGCAGCACGGAAGTCTCTGCGGTCTGCTCGTAGTCCGGGTTGTCGCCGAGCAGGAAGGTCTTGCTGGCGACGTAATCTATGGCGGCCATGAGCGCATCGACGATCGGCGGCACCGGCGTGCCGTCTCCCGCCAGCTTCTCGCTTTCTTCGGCGAGGAGCCGGCGCTTGAAGGCGGGGTCGCGCATACGCGCAACGCGCTCGTCCAGCGGCAGCTGGCTGATGGCCTTGTAGCTCGGGAAACCGATGAAGGGGTGGAAGGTGCACTGCAGCCCGGTGATCACCCCGATGCCCCGGGGCGCCACCTGCAGGCGGATATCGAGGCCGTTCGCATGGGCCTGCTCGGCGCGCTCGATAATTCGCAGCCACTGGTCCGGGGCGAAGTCACGCTGCATCAGCGACAGGGAGAAGGGCCGGCCACCGGCACCGCGGGCAAAGGTTTCCAGAATATCGAACTCGCGGTCGAAGGCGTCGCCCTCCCGCTCGAGATCAAAGTCGTTGACCGCCTGCAGCACGCCGTGGTCGAGGCCCTGGAAGGCGGCGGCGATGCCCGCGAGTTCCTCGGCGGTTGCCTCGGAGGACGGGGTCCAATCGCCGTCGGCGCTGCGGTGCACGTCCGAGCGCCCGGTGGAAAAGCCGATGGCGCCCGCCTCCAGCGCTTCCCGGGTCAGCCGGCGCATGGCCTCGATGTCTTCCGGCGTCGCGGCCTCGTTGTACACCGCCCGCTCACCCATGACGTAGACGCGCAGCGGATCGTGCGTGACCTGCACGGCGAAATCGATGGCGTGCGGCTTGCGCTCCAGGGCGTCGAGGTAGTCGGGCAGGCTCTCCCAGTCCCAGCTCATGCCCTCGGTCAGGGCGATGCCGGGAATGTCCTCCACGCCTTCCATGAGGCGCACGAGCTTGTCCCGGTCCTCGCGGCGCACCGGCGCGAAGCCGACACCGCAGCTGCCCATGACCACGGTGCTGACGCCGTGATTGATGCTGGGGCGCAGCTCCGGATCCCAGGACACCTGCCCGTCGTAGTGGGTATGGAGGTCGATGAAGCCCGGCGTGACGATATGGCCGCTGGCGTCCAGCGTTTCCCGGGCCTCGCCGGGGCAGTCACCCACGGCGACGATGACGCCGTCCCGCACCGCGATATCGGCCTGGCGCGGCTCGCCGCCATCGCCGTCGTAGACCGTGCCGCCGGTGATCTTGAGGTCGTACTGCATATGGCCTCCGAGGCTGGCCCGTTATCGTTATGGACTGGGAGTCTAGGAGCCTGGCGCAGGGCCGTCCAGTCGCGGGGCGGCCGGCTCCCGTGCGGGGTAAACTATTCTCGTTTACATTGACCCACAGCGCCGCGGGCAACGTAGCTAGCAACGGGGGCGCTACGGCCTCTCTAGAGAACAGGCAGGGAGCAGGACATGGCAGCGGTACAAGCCACCCGGGTCACCTGGGTACACCACTGGAATGACAGGCTGTTCAGCTTTGCAACGGAGCGCGACCCGGCGTTCCGCTTCGAAAACGGTCACTTCACCATGGTGGGCATCGAGGTGGACAACAAGCCGGCCCTGCGCGCTTACAGCATTGCCAGCGCCAATTACGAGGATCACCTCGAGTTCCTCAGCATCAAGGTGCCCGACGGGCTGCTCACGTCGCGGCTGCAGCACATCCAGGCCGGCGATACCGTGCTGCTGGGAAAGAAGCCGGTGGGCTCTTTGGTACTCACCGACCTGCACCCGGGGCGCAACCTCTACCTGTTCGCCACCGGCACCGGCCTCGCCCCTTTCATGGCCATCGTCCGCGACCCGGACGCCTATGCACGCTACGACCACGTGGTCCTCGTCCACGGCGTGCGGCAGGTTAGCGACCTCGCCTACCGCGACTACCTGACCCGGGACCTGCCCGAGCACCCCTACCTGGGCGAAGTCGTCCGGGAAAAGTTCCGTTACTACCCGACGGTCACCCGCGAGCCCTTCGAGCACCAGGGTCGCATCACCGACCTCGTCGCCAGCGACCGGCTCACCGCGGACCTGGGCCTGCCCCCGCTCGACCCGGCCAGCGACCGGGCCATGATTTGCGGCAGCATCGCCATGCTGGAAGACCTGTCAAAGCTGCTGAACGAGCGCGGCTTTTCCGTCTCCCCCAGCCAGGGCACGGCCGGCGACTACGTCATCGAGAGAGCGTTCGTCGGCTAGCCGCGACCCTTTACCAGTTCGCCCGCAACGTCACACCCACATTGCGCCCCGGCCGGGTAAAGCGCTCGGGGTTGTTGGGCGCACCGCTGTTCACTTCGGCGATGCCCGCGGTGTCGGCCCAGCGCAGGTAGGTCTCGTCGAGCAGGTTGAATACGCCGATGTCGAGCTGCAGGTTGTCGCGCAGGTCGACGTGCGCGAGCAGATCGAACACGTGGTAGCTGTCCGACGCCACCCGGGGGCCATCGATATCGTCCCTGTCCTTCTGCGCGGCATAGGTCCAGACCAGTTCCGCCTCCCAGCGCGCCTGCACCGGCGCCCAGCGCAAACCGAGCACGGCGTTGAAGGGGTCGACCGTGTTGACGGGCACGCCGTTCTCATCCTCGCCCTCGGCCCAGGCCGCGGCCGTCTCCAGCGACAGGGCGGCAAGGGCTGGCGTCAGCGCGCCAAGGTTCAGGCGGCCGCGGAACTCCAGGCCCTGTATTTCGACGCCCCCGCGATTGACGGACTGGAACGTCAGCAGGCCATCGCTGGGGTCGACACCGCCGGTAGCAAGGAACGCCGGTGCCAGCGCGTTGGCTTCGATGAAGTTATCGTAGTCCGTGCGGAAAGCCGCGAACTGTGCCTGCCCCCAGTCATTGTTCAGGCGCAGCCCCAGTTCCAGCCCCTCGCTGGTCTCGCTCTCCAGGTTGGGCGCCGTGATCGACTTGTAGCCGCCGAGGAAGTTCGAGAAGCCGACGTTGACGTCGTCGTAGGGCGGCGCGCGGAAACCCTCGCTGTAGCGCGCCCAGCCCGACACCGTGTCCGTAAAACGGTACAGCGCGCCGAGCTTGAGCGTGAGGTCCGAGTCATCGTAGTCCTCCGGCGGGGCCACACCGGGGTTGCCCTCGAAGTAGAGCGTGTCGGCCGATACGTCCGCGCGGTAGTCGTCGTAGCGCAGGCCGGGCGTCACCCGCAGGCGACCGGCGAGCATCACGATTTCGTCCTGCAGGAAGAACGCCCGGTTCTCCACCTCGGTGTTCGGAAAATCCCGGGTCGGCAGGGGATTGAACTCGAACTGGGTGACACCGGTCAGCACATCGACCGTGGCGCCGTCGCGGATGTTCTCGTTCTCCGTGCGGTACCAGTCGATGCCCGCCGTGACCGTGTGCTGCATGCCGCCGAGCGCAAGCGTCCGCGTGCCCTGGGCGAACAGGCCCCGGATCTCCTGCTCAAAGGTCGAGAAGCGTTCACGCTGCAGGGACCGGAAGCCCGGCGCCGTCTGCTCTTCGAAGGTGGCCTGGAAGGTATCGGACGACTGCCGGTAGACCGTGACGCGCGCCGAGTCCACCAGGCCGCCGGCGTTGTCGTAGCGGTATTCGAGGCTGTAGCGCTCCCGCTCCCGCTCGTCGCTCGAGATGCGGCTGTCGGTGACCGTGCCGCGCGCGACCGTACCGAAATCCGACAGCAGCGTGCTGTCCACGGTGCTGTCGAAACGCTCGAGGCCCAGGATCAACTCGTGCCCCTCAACCGGCATGAAGGCGAGCTTGGTGCCCAGCGTTTCCGTGTCGATGGACTGCGGGTCTGCCTCGCTGCGGCCCGGCCCGTTGCCGCCGATGCTACCGGCCGTCTCGGTCTCGTCGCCGCTGCGGTAGGTGTAGTTGATGAGCCCGGCAAAGCGATCGCCGCCGTAGGCACCGGTCACAGCGCCCACGTAGCTGTTGTCTTCGCTGGAATAGCCGGTCTTGAGGCCGAGGTAGCCGGGGTCGCCGTCGGCGAGGTACTCCCTCGGCGAGCGGGTGGTGATCGCCACGACACCGCCCAGGGCATCACTGCCGTAAAGCGTCGAAACCGGCCCCCGGGCGATCTCGACGCGGGACACGGTGTCGACGTCCACGAAATCACGGCGCGCCGACAGGAACGGCCCGAAGGAGAACTCCTCCGGCATCCGGATCCCGTCCACCATGGTCAGCACCCGGTTACCGCCCACGCCGCGGATCGTGAAGCCCTCCAGGCCGAAGCGGCTGCCGGTGCCGCCGACGCTGACACCGGGCTCGTAGCGGACGAGATCCTGAATGTCCCTGACGACCTGCCGCTCGATATCCTCGCGGCCATAGACCGAGATCGTCGCCTCGACCTCGTCGAGGGTGCGCTCGGTGCGGGTGCCGACCACCGTGACCGTTTCGAGCTGTGGCACGAGCCGGACGTCCCCGCCGGCATCGGCGGCGAGCGCCACGGCAGGCAGCACCAGGGAAGGCAACACAACGAAACGCGACAGGATAGCGCCGAGGGAGCGCCGGGCGGGGTAGCGGGGGTGCGACACAGCGGGGTCTCCATTCTCAAATGCAAACGGTAATACGAATAGTTCGCATTTGATTAAAGACCGCCCAATCCGCCCTGTCAAGACGGCAGGTGGAAGGCTGCTCTTCCGGTCGCGCTACGGGTGCGCTACGGGTGCGCTACGGGTGCGCTACGGGTGCGCTACGGGTGCGCTGACGGGTTGACCAGCTCTTAACGGTGGGGCCTCAGTAGCGCACCCCGGCAGGCACGCTGTAGTTCTCCAGGACCTGTACGTAGTTGGCGCGGGCATAGGCCGCCGGGTCCGGCGCATGCTGGCAGCTGAGGCTGCCCTTGAGCTGCGTCACCGAGTCGTACTCGCGCTCCTCCAGCCAGCGCGCGAGGGCGTCGAGCATGGCCGCCAGGGCCACGGGTCCTTCGCGCAGCAGCACACTGCACAGGTGCACCACGTCGGCGCCGGCGAGCAGTGCCTTGAGGGCATCGTCCGCGCTGTGGAAGCCGCCGGTGACGGCGATCCCGCAGCGCGTGTGGCCGCGCAGCATGGCCGTCCAGCGCACGCGCAGTAGCGCCTCTTCCGCCGTGGAGAGCGCGAGGCGCGGGACCACCTCGAGGGTCTCGAGATCGATATCCGGCTGGTAGAAGCGATTGAACAGCGCAACGCCGCGTACGCCCTCGCGCTCCAGGCCCTGCACGAGGTCCAGGGGCGCGGTGAACTGCGACGACAGCTTCACGGCGACCGGCAGGTCTACCGCGGCCACCAGGCTTCGGGCGATGGCGAGGTAGCGGGCCTCCACGCTCGCGGCCGTGTCCGAGGGGTCCCCGGCAAGATAGTAGATGTTCAGCTCGAGCGCATCGGCCCCCGCCTCCGCGAGCGCGGTGGCATGGCCGAGCCAGCCCCCGTCGGTGGTGCCGTTCAGGCTGGCGATGACCGGGATCTCCAGCGATTCCTTGAGCCGCCGGAGCCGCTCGAGATAGGTCGCCTCGGTGCCCTGGAAGCGGGCCGGCAGGGGCCGGAAGCTGTCGGCTTCACCGTGCCCGATACCCTGGTCGTCCAGGAAGCGCGTGAGCCGCTCTTCTTCGGCGATGATCGTTTCCTCGAACAGCGACGGCAGCACGATAGCCGCCGCCCCGGCGTCTTCCAGGCGCCGGGCGCTGTCGAGATCGCCGGTGAGCGGCGACGAGGACGGCACCAGCGGGTTCTTCAGGGGTAGGCCGAGATAGACGCTGCTCAGGTCTGCCATGTCACTCGCCCTCCTTGCTCGTGGCGGAAGCCGCGCTGCTGTCGACCTGCTTGCGGCGCTGCGCCTTTGCCGCGCTCAGGGTCTCCCCCTCGCTCCAGTCCAGCGCGGCCAGCTGCCGGTAGTGCTCGAAGCGCGTGTCGATCTCCTGCTGCGCCTGGGCCGCGAAGGCCTCGGCGTCATCCGGGTGGCTGTGCCAGAGCATGCTGAAGCGGGTCTCCGACTCCATGTACTGCCGGTAGGGGACGCTGGGCGCCTTCGAGTCCAGCTGCAGCGGATTCTGCCCGTTCGCAAGCCGCGCCGGGTTGAAGCGGAACAGGGGCCAGTGGCCGCTCTTCACCGCAAGATCCTGCTGGTGGTGGTTGTTCGACAGGTCGACACCGTGGGCAATGCAGGGGCTGAAGGCGATGATCAGCGACGGCCCCGGGTGCGCCTCGGCTTCGAGGAAGGCCTTCAGCGTCTGCGTATCCTTGGCGCCGTAGGCGACGTGAGCCACGTAGACCTCGGGGTACTCCATGGCGAGCAGGGCGAGGTCTTTCTTGGCCACCGCCTTGCCGCCGGCGGAGAACTTGGCCACGGCCCCCCGCGGCGTCGCCTTGGAGGTCTGGCCACCGGTGTTGGAGTAGACCTCCGTGTCCAGCACCAGGATGTTGACGTCCTGTCCGGAGGCGAGGACGTGGTCGACACCGCCGAAGCCGATATCGTAGGCCCAGCCGTCGCCGCCGACACACCAGACCGACTTGCGGCAGAGGTTCTCCGCCAGCTCCGCGAGGTTTGCCGCCAACTCGCCGTCGAGCCCCGCCAGCGCCTCGCGCAGGGTGGCGACCCGTTGCCGCTGCTCGAAGATCCCCGCCTCGTCGCTCTCGTCGGCGCCGAGGATCGCGTCCACCAGGGCCGTGTCCAGCCGGTCCCGGAGCGCCGTCAACAGCTCGCGCGCGTGAACGGCCTGCTGCTCGATGGCCATGCGCATGCCGAGGCCGAATTCCGCGTTGTCCTCGAACAGCGAGTTGTTCCAGGCCGGGCCGCGCCCTTCAGCGTTGGCCTTCCACGGCGTGGTCGGCAGGTTGCCGCCGTAGATGGAGGAACAGCCGGTGGCATTGGCGATCACCATGCGGTCGCCGAAAAGCTGGCTGGCGAGCTTGAGATAAGGCGTCTCGCCGCAGCCCACGCAAGCGCCGGAGAATTCGAACAGGGGCTCGAGCACCATAGCGCCGGGAATGGTTCCGGTCTTCAGCGCCGGCCGCGGGTACTCGGGCAGGCCGGTGAAGAAGCGCCAGTTGTCGCGCTCGGCCTCCCGCAGCGGCGCCTGCGGCGCCATGTTCAGGGCCTTGTGGCTGGCATTGGACTTGTCCCGGATCGGGCAGATATCCACGCAGAGCGTGCAGCCGGTGCAATCCTCCGGGGCCACCTGGTAGCTCATCAGGGTGCCCTCCGGGTAATCCTTGCTCCGGGTGGGCTCGGCCTTGAAGGTCGGCGGTGCATCCTCCATGAGCCCGGCATCGAAAACCTTGGCGCGGATCGCCGCGTGCGGGCAGACCAGCGCGCACTTGCCGCACTGGGTGCAGAGGTCCGCATCCCAAACCGGGATCTCCAGCGCCAGGTTGCGTTTCTCGAGCGCGGCGGTGCCCACCGGGAAGCTGCCATCTTCGGGCATGGCGCTGACGGGGATCAGGTCGCCCTGCCCGGCCATGATCCGGCGGGTCACCCGGGCGATGAAGCTGTCGTCCTCCGCGAGGTCCTCCACGGGAGCCTCCGCGGTCGCCGGCGCAGCCAGGGTGCCCGCGGGCACTTCATGCAACCCGGCCAGGGTGGCGTCGATGGCCGCGAAGTTCACCTCGACAATGCGCCGGCCACGGCGTCCGTAGGTTTTCTCCACCGCGTGCTTGATCGCGGTGATCGCCTCATCCCGCGGCAGCACGCCGGAGATGGCGAAGAAGCAGGTCTGCATGATCGTGTTGATGCGCTTGCCAAGGCCGCAATCGGCGGCCACCTGGTAGGCATCGATGCAGTACAGCGACAGGCCCTTCTCGATCACCCGGGTCTGGACCGCGACCGGCAGGCTGTCCCAGAAGCGCTCCGGCGGCTCGGGCGAATTCACCAGGAATACGGCACCGGGCGCGGCGCGGGACAGCATGTCGACGCTGCCGAGGAAGTTCGGCTGGTGGCAGCCGACGAAGTCCGCGCTGTCATGCTCGATGAGATAACTCGAGCGGATCGGCCGGGGCCCGAAGCGCAGGTGCGAGACGGTGGTGGCACCGGATTTCTTCGAGTCGTAGACGAAGTAGCCCTGGGCGTGCAGGTCCGTGGCCTCGCCGATGATCTTGATGCTGTTCTTGTTGGCGCCGACGGTGCCGTCGCTGCCGAGGCCGTAGAAGAGGGCCTGGAAACAGCCGTCGTGGGCGTCGGTGCGGAAGCCGTCGTCCCAGGGCAGGCTGGTACCGCTGACGTCGTCGTGGATGCCGATGGTGAAGCCGTCGGCCGGGGTCTCCCGGGCGAGCTCGTCGAGCACGGCCTTGACCATGCCGGGGGTGAACTCCTTGGAGGACAGGCCGTAGCGGCCACCGACCACCCGGGGCAGGGCCGGGAAACGCCGCTCGCCCATGGCGTCGCGGGCCAGCGCCGTGACCACGTCCTTGTACAGCGGCTCACCGTCCGCGCCCGGCTCCTTGGTCCGGTCCAGCACGGCGATGCCGCGGGTCGTGGCCGGCAGCGCCGCCAGCAGCGCACACGCGTCGAAGGGCCGGTAAAGGCGCACCTTGAGCACGCCCACGTGCTCGCCCTGGCGGACGAGGTAGTCGACGGTCTCCTCGGCGGCCTCGGCGCCGGAGCCCATGAGCACGAGCACCCGCTCCGCCGCCGGGTCGCCGACGTAGTCGAACAGCCGGTACTGGCGGCCGGTGAGCGCAGCGAAGGCGTCCATGGTTTCCTGCACCAGGCCCGGGAAGACCCGGTAGTAGGGGTTGACCGTCTCCCGCGCCTGGAAGTACACGTCCGGGTTCTGCGAGCTGCCGCGCAGCACCGGGTGCTCCGGCGACAGGGCCCGGCGGCGGTGGGCGTGCACGGCGGCCTCGTCGATCAGGGCGCGCACCGTCTCTTCTGGCACCGCGGCCAGCTTGGCCACCTCGTGCGAGGTGCGGAAGCCGTCGAAGAAGTGCAGCACCGGCACGCGGCCGCGGAGCGTCGCCGCCTGGGCGATGAGCGCCATGTCCTGGACTTCCTGGGGGCAGTTAGCGGCCAGCATGGCAAAGCCCGTGCTGCGCGCCGACATCACGTCGCTGTGGTCGCCGAAGATCGACAGCGCCTGGCAGGCGAGGGAGCGCGCGGCGATATGGAACACCGTCGGCGACAGTTCCCCGGCGATCTTGTACATGTTCGGCAGCATCAGGAGCAGGCCCTGGGACGCCGTGAAGGTAGTAGTCAGCGCACCCACCTGCAGCGCGCCGTGAATCGCGCCGGCGGCGCCGGCCTCGCTCTGCATCTCCACTACCCGGGGCACGCTGCCCCAGAGGTTCTGCCGCCCCTGCGCCGACCACTCGTCGGACCACTCACCCATCGGTGAGGCCGGTGTGATCGGGTAGATGGCGATGACTTCGTTGGTGAGGTGGGCGATACGGGCCGCCGCCTCGTTACCGTCGATCGTGAGGGTGTCCGCGGCGTCCATGGCCGCCTCCCTGGACTGCGAGTGAGGCCTCCTATGCTCCTCCCGCAGCCGGGACCGGGGCATTGACCTCGGTCAGTAATCGGGGCAATCGGCGCTGGCGCCTCAACCCGCCCGGGGGACGAGCGCCAGCTGGCGGGACTGGGCGACGAAGTGCCCTGCCGAGTCCCAGAGCTCGCCGTCCTCTTCCATCAGGCCGCCGGCGATGAAGCGGGTACTGAAGCGGCAGCGCAGCCAGCCCGGCGCGGGGACCGCGCGCAGGTGGGCGGTAAGCTCGACCGTCGGCGTCCAGCTCACCGGCAGGTTGGCGTTGAAGATCGTCGGCGGGAAGGCGTCGAGGGCCAGGAGCAGCGCGGACGCGTCCAGGGGCTCGTCGTCCAGCAGCCGGAACCAGCCGCGGAACAGGGGGCGGCCCGAGGGCTTGCCGGCCTTGAAGCCGGCATCATCGGGGTGCAGACGGAGATCGATGCGGTCCATCATCGCGGGAGGAAAGCCCTCGGGGGCGGCCCGCACCCGCGGGCACTCGTCCGGGGGCGGCAGCTCCGGGGGCTGCTCCTCGATGCGCGCGGGCCCCTCGAGGGCCCCGAGGTCGCCGAAGCCGCCGAGCAGGCGCAGCAGCGGCTTGTCGGCGCTGGACAGGGTCGCCGACAAGGTCGCGAAGCGGCGCCCTTCCTTGACCGTCTCGCAGTCAATGGTCAGCGGCCCCGGCCGCCCCGGCGACAGGAAGTGCGCGCTCAGGGTCACCGGGTGCGGCCGCCCTGACGCCGCCGTCATTGCCCGCGCCGCGATCGCCAGCAGGTAGCCGCCGTTGGCATTGCCGACGACGTCCCAGCCCTCGCAGAGCGTGGCGCCGTAGCACGTCCCGGTAATCGCCTCGACGGCGGTGTCGGCGTGGAATCCCATGGGCGTCGGTCCTTGGCAGCGCGGGCATGAGAGCGCAAAGTAGGTGCTTTTACCGGTGCGGTCAACGCGGACCGAAAGCGCCTGCCGCGAGCTACAGAGGCACGTCTACCGGACGGAGCGCCCGCGCAGGCCCACGCAAGCAAGGAGGCAGCATGGAACCCGTGGACATTCTCTCGTTCTGGTTCGGGGAGCTCGAGCCGCGCGCGCGGTTCCGCCGTTCCGACGCGGTCGACAGCGCCATCCGGGAGCGGTTCCTCGCCACCCACCGGGCGGCGGCCGCCGGCGAGCTCTGGCACTGGCGGCGGACGCCCGCCGGGCGCTGCGCGGAGATCATCGTGCTCGACCAGTTCTCCCGGAACCTCTTCCGCGACAGCCCCCGCGCCTTTGCCCAGGACGGCATGGCCCTGGCGCTGGCCCAGGAGGCCGTCGCCGTCGGCGACGACCTGCGCATGGACCAGGACCAGCGCTATTTCACCTACATGCCCTACATGCACTCGGAATCGCTCGTCGTCCACGAGGAGGCGCTGCGCCTGTTCACGGCCCTGGGCAACGCCACCGCCCTGCACTACGAGCAGCGGCACCGCGAGGAGATCGAGCGCTTCGGCCGCTACCCGGGGCGCAATGCGGCCCTCGGCCGGGAGAGCACGGAGGCAGAAACCGCCTGGCTGGCGGACGGCGGCGGCTTCTGAGCGGCTCGCAGGGCGGGGCAGGACGCTGCCGGGCCTCAGGGTCTATACTCGGGGGCCCCTCCCGCCAACGATAGAGGAGTGACATCATGGGTCTTCGCATCAACGACACCATCCCCAACCTGACCGTCGAGACCGACCAGGGCAGCTTCAGCCTGCACGATTTCGTCGGCGACAGCTGGACGATCCTGTTCAGCCACCCCAAGGACTTCACCCCGGTGTGCACCACCGAGTTCGGCGCCGTCTCCACGCTCGCGGCCGAGTGGGAGAAACGCGGCACGAAGGTCATCGGCCTGTCGGTGGACGGGGTCGAGGAACACAAGCAGTGGAAGGCCGACATCGAGAACTTCTGCGGCGCTCCCGCGGGTTTCCCGATCATCGCCGATGAGAACCTGGAGGTCTCGAAAGCCTTCGACATGCTCCCCGCGGATGCCTACCTGCCCGATGGCCGCACCGCCGCCGACTCGGCCAGCGTGCGCTCGGTGTTCATCATCAGCCCGGACAAGAAGCTGCAGCTGTCGATGACCTACCCCATGAGCGTCGGTCGCAACTTCGCCGAGGTCCTGCGCGCCCTGGACGCGCTTCAGGCCACCTACGGGAACCCCATCGCCACACCGGCGAACTGGGAGCACGGCCAGGACGTCATCGTCGCGCTGTCCCTCGATGACGACGCCGCGAAGGCGAAGTTCGGCGAGATCGAGATCCGCCTGCCCTACCTGCGCACCACCAGGATGCCGGAGTAAGGACAGCGCCACCCTGCGCGGGGGCAGCCAGCGCGCCGCCCCGACGCCCTCACCCGCGCCCCGGTGACGGGGCGCCCCACGGAGCAATCCGGAGGCCAACGTGAACCACGCCACCGCTAAGAACAGCCTCAACACCCTGACTGACCTGCAGGTCGGCAATCGCAGCTACGGCTACCACAGCCTGCCCCGCGCCGCCCGGCAGCTCGGCGACCTCGAACAGCTACCGTTCTCCCTGAAGGTCCTGCTCGAGAACCTGCTGCGCCACGAGGACGACGAGACGGTGAGTCGCGCACACCTCGACGCCATGGCCGCCTGGCTCGATTACAACCGCTCGGACACGGAGATCCAGTTCCGCCCCGCGCGCGTGCTGATGCAGGACTTCACCGGCGTGCCCGCCATCGTGGACCTGGCGGCCATGCGCGACGCCCTCGCCAGCGCCGGCGGCGACCCGGCGAAGATCAACCCGATCTCCCCGGTAGACCTGGTCATCGACCACTCGGTCATGGTGGACGAGTACGGCTCGCCGACGGCCTTTGCCGACAACGTGGCCATCGAGATGCAGCGCAACCGCGAGCGCTACGAGTTCCTGCGCTGGGGCCAGCAGGCCTTCAACAACTTCCGCGTGGTGCCGCCCGGCACGGGCATCTGCCACCAGGTCAACCTCGAGTACCTCGCGCGCACCGTGTGGAGCGACGACCGGGACGGCAACCTGATGGCCTTCCCGGACACCCTGGTCGGTACCGACTCCCACACCACCATGATCAACGGCCTGGGCGTGCTCGGCTGGGGCGTGGGCGGCATCGAGGCGGAGGCGGCGATGCTCGGCCAGCCGGTGTCGATGCTGATTCCCGAGGTCGTCGGCTTCCGCATCACCGGGAAGCTGCGCGAGGGCATCACCGCGACGGACCTGGTGCTCACGGTCACAGAGATGCTGCGCAAGCACGGCGTGGTCGGCAAGTTCGTGGAGTTCTTCGGCGACGGCCTGGCCGAGATGCCGGTGGCGGACCGGGCCACCATCGCCAACATGGCGCCGGAATACGGCGCCACCTGCGGTTTCTTCCCGGTGGACGAGCAAACCCTGGCCTACCTGGAACTCACCGGCCGCGACGCCGACCAGGTCGCCCTCGTGGAGGCCTACTGCAAGGCGCAGGGGCTGTGGCGCGAGCCGGGACACGAACCGTCCTACTCCAGCGTCCTGGCGCTCGACATGGGCGACGTGGAAGCGAGCCTGGCGGGCCCCAAGCGGCCCCAGGACCGCGTCGGCCTGGGCCAGGTGCGCAGCACTTTCGAGCTGCTCATGGAGCAGGGCGAAGGCGCCCCCGACCAGGACGCCGCCCGCCTCGAGGGCGAAGGCGGCCAGGGCGCCGTGGGCATCGACGCCAGCTACCTGCACGCGAGCAGCCAGGTCTGCGAGCTCGCGGGCGAGGCGATGCACCTGAACCCGGGCGCGGTGGTGATCGCAGCGATCACCTCCTGCACCAATACGTCCAACCCCAGCGTGATGATGGCGGCCGGCCTGCTGGCACAGAAAGCCGTCGCCCGCGGCCTCGCCGTCAAACCCTGGGTAAAGACCTCCCTGGCGCCCGGCTCCCGCGTCGTGACCGAGTACCTCGCCGCCAGCGGCCTGCAGGAGGCGCTCGACCAGCTCGGCTTCAACCTCGTCGGCTACGGCTGCACCACCTGCATCGGCAACTCGGGGCCCCTGCCCGAGCCGATCGAGAAGGCCATCGTCACCGGCGACCTGACGGTGTCCTCCGTGCTCTCGGGCAACCGCAATTTCGAGGGCCGGGTGCACCCGCTGGTCAAGGCCAACTGGCTTGCATCACCGCCGCTGGTGGTGGCCTACGCGCTGGCCGGCAACGTGCGCCTCGATATCAGCAGGGACCCGATCGCCGAGGATGCCGACGGTAAGCCGGTCTTCCTCGCCGACCTGTGGCCGACCCAGGCCGAGGTCGCCGAGGCGGTGGCCCGGGTGAGCACCGCCATGTTCAAGGAGGAGTACGCCTCGGTCTTCGACGGCGACGCCACCTGGCAGGCGATCAGCGTCCCGGACAGCAAGACCTACCACTGGTCCGATACCTCGACCTACATCCAGCACCCGCCCTATTTCCAGGGCATGGCGCCGGAACCCGAGGCGCTCACGGACGTCGATGGCGCGCGGATTCTCGCCCTCCTCGGCGACAGCGTGACCACGGACCACATCTCGCCGGCCGGCTCCTTCAGCGCCGACAGCCCCGCCGGCCGCTACCTGGTGGAGCGCGGCATCCACAAGCCGGACTTCAACTCCTACGGCTCACGTCGCGGCAACCACGAGGTCATGATGCGCGGCACCTTCGCCAACGTGCGCATCAGCAACGAAATGCTGGACGACGTCGAGGGCGGTTACACGCGGCACGTGCCGAGCGGCGAGCAGCTGCCGATCTACGACGCCGCCATGCGCTACGCGGAGGAGGGCACGCCGCTGATCGTGGTGGCCGGACGCGAGTACGGCACGGGCTCCAGTCGCGACTGGGCGGCCAAGGGTACCCTGCTGCTGGGCGTGCGGGCGGTTATCGCGGAGTCCTTCGAGCGCATCCACCGCTCGAACCTCATCGGCATGGGCGTGCTGCCGCTGCAGTTCGCCGAGGGCGAGAGCCGCAAGACTCTCGACCTCACCGGCGACGAGACGCTGTCGCTGCGCGGCATCGCCGGCGGTGTTGCACCGGGGCAGGCGGTTACGCTGGAAGTGAGCTACCCCGACGGGAGCACCCGCAGCTGCGAACTCAAGGCGCGCATCGACACCGCCAACGAGGCCAGCTACTACGCCGGCGGCGGCATCCTGCACTACGTGCTGCGGCAGCTCATGGCCGCCTGAGCGCTCAGGGCGGCGGGACGGCCTGGGCCGCGAGCTCCGGGATCCGGTCCGCCGCCCAGCTTCCCCGCACCCGTTCCGCGCAGCCGGCCACCACGCTCTCCTCCACCGTCTCCGGGGCACCCGGCTCCAGCGGGTCGAAGTGGAAGATGTAAAGGCGCGAGGCAAACTCGGCGAACGGCAGCGAGGACTCCCCGTAGCGCTCGCCGTGGCCGGCCGTGCTGACCACGACCCCGTCGCCCCAGTCCTGGCCGCCGTCGTTGTTCGGGTTGAAGAAGTACACCCGCATTTCCTCCGCCTGGTCCAGGGCCACGCGGAGGATCGTGATCGCGTGCCAGCCGATGAAGCGCGCGGCACTGTCGGTCACCGCGATGCCCGCCGGCTGCGGGTGAATGAGCGGCTGGTTGCCGTTGTAGTAGGGGTGGTAGCAGGCGAAGAAGTGGCGCAGGAAGTCCTCCAGGGCCGCCAGCTTGCCGGTGGCAACGTCCACGTTGATGCGAAAGCCGCGGCCGGCCCACCAGCCGTGGAACTCCGGGTTCACCCAGCGGTGCGGGTCCTCCGCGCGGCCGACGCAGCGCTGCATCATCTGCGCGTAGATGTGGTCCAGGTGGGGGACCACCAGCAGCGAGACCGGGTCGAGGTCGAAACCGAGGAGCGGCGGCCGCGGGAGGCCGCCATCCCGGGAGGAAATCGCGTCGCCCTCGAAATGCATGATGATCGCGTCGTCCCGCGCCGCCCAGGCCACCATCTGCAGCAGGTAGTCCGGCTCGGCATAGGACCACATGGACAGGGCCCGGGCCGACTGGCAGGTCGGGTTGTTGCCCTGGCCGATGCCGAGCGGCTGGCCGAGCACCGCGAGCACCCCGGCCAGGAGCTGCTGCTCCGGCGCGGGCGTGTCGCCGTAGGTCTGCAGCAGCCGCTCCCGCGCCGCGGGGGCCAGCACCAGGCGGAGCTGGCGCCAGAGCGCCGGCGCGACCGGCGGCTGGTACAGGATGCCCCGCTCCAGCATCAGCGCCAGCCCGTACAACGCCTGGCAGCTCTGCGGGTGAATGGCCGCCTCCACCAGCGCGTGGACCAGCCCCTGGTAGCAGAGCAGGCAGTCCCGGCCCGTGCTCGACAGGCCGAGCACGTCCGGCAGCAGCGTGCCCTGGTTGCTGTCCAGGAGATGGCGCACCGCCACCGCGTGGTAGGGCGAGACGAGCCCGGTGTCGTGCATGGAGCGCGCGAGCCCGAGGACTTCGCCCTGCAGGGTGACGGCGTCCATGGCCGCCAGCCGCTCGGCGTAGCCGGCGACACCCGGGTCCTCGCTGCAGGCACGGGTCGGCCCGTAGAGGCTGCTCACCAGCCGCTCGGCGCCGCGGCCGCTACCGCCGAGATCGATTGCCGGGTCCTGCAGGCATCGGGCGATCTGCGTGATCATCTCGCGCACCGGCTCGACCCGGATGGGCCGCTGCTCCAGGATCCGCCAGATCTCCGCGATGAGCTCGTCGATCACCTGTTCGAAACCGAGGCGATCGACGATGAAGCAGAGCGATCGCCGCGCGATGGCCGCCAGGCGCTCGCCCTGCTGCCGCTCCGCCTCGCCGGCGATCCCGAACAGGATCGACAGGTTGAGCGCGACGACCCGCACGAGGTGACTGTGGGCCGCCGCCGGCGTCAGCGGCCGCTGTGTATAGCTGCCCTCGGCAATCGCCAGGAAGCGGAGTTCGCTGAGCACCTCGATCACCACCGTCGCCGAGTCCGGGCTGGTCAGTGCCTGGCGCGCGAGCGCCGGCACGAGCCGGTCCGGCTCGTCCCAGTCCGAGCCACGGAAAATTCCCGCCTCGACGAGCGCCGCGATGCGCTCGTGCAGGAGCTCCAGGCCCCCCTCCTCCGCCAGGATCTGCCGGGCGGCGTCCAGGGCCCGGGGGACCTTGGCGCCATGGGTCACCCGGCTGGCGCCGCGCAGCGCTTCAAGGGCGCCGTCCAGCCGCTGTGCCCGCAGCGCGAGTCGCTGCGCCGGCTCGTCGGCAAGCCTGTCGTGTTCAGCCATCGGCTGCCTCGCTGAGCCGGCGCCGGTCCGCGTGCTCACACATAGAAATCCATCTCTTCCTGCGCCTTGAGCAGGTCGCGCAGCTTGTAGGGGTCCTCGCCCTGGAAGTACACGAGACCCCAGTGGGTGCCGAACGCCGTGCGCTTGGTCACGGTCTCCTCCAGGGGCGGCGTGAGCTCGTGCGACTCGAAGTAGGGATGATCCTCCGTTTCCGGGGGCATCTCCAGACGGCTGACCACGCGCCGGCGCGGATAGACCCCGAAGCAGCCGGCATAGGTCTTCGCGTCGACCACCTCTTTCGGGAAGAACGCGGCGACCTCCTCGGCCGTCGCTTTCGGGTCGAAGGCGAGGATCAGGCCCTGGTAGGCATTGAAGCCGTAGGCCCGTTCGAGCAGTTCGAACACCTTGAAGCCCGGCGGTCGATAGGCGACCTCGCCGAAGTACATTGTGCCGTCGCTGGTCACGAAGTACTCCGGGTGCAGGAAGCCGAAGTCGATATCGAAGGTCTTGATCAGCAGCTCGATCTGCTGGCGGATCTGGTCGCGGTACTGCTCGAGGTCCGGCGTGGCGGGCACGAAGACCGAGTACCCGAGCGTCACGTACTCCGAGATGTTGAGGAAGGCGATCTTGCCGTCGTGGATCCACGCCTCCACCGCGAACTCCCAGCCGTCGAGGTGCGATTCCATGAGCACGGGAAACTCCTCCTCCGGAATCGTATCAACCTCATCCGGCGTACGGATCACGCGGTGGCCGAGGCAGCCCGCCTTGTCGAAGGCCTTCAGGTGAATGGGGTCGTTCGGGTCGCCGTCGAGCTTCAGCAGCGTCTGGTTCACACGCTTCAGGAAGCGGATGACGTCGTCCTTGTCGTGGGCCTCCTCGAAGATGCCGACGCGGATACCGCCGAGCTGCGCCCGCCGCTTCATCAGGGCCTTGTCGCGCAGCAGCATGGCCTGGCCGAACAGCCGCGGCTTGTCGAGGAGCACTGCGTTGATCGCACCGGCCCACTCCACCGTTTCCTCGAACAGGGGGATGGCGACGTCGACACCCATGTCCTTGAGCGTCTGGGCGATTTCCACCGAGCGGTCGTTCAGGCGCTCGAAGTTCCAGGGCAGGTAGGGAATGTCGTGGTTCTGGCAGTACTCTTCAGCCCAGTCCGGGGCGACCACGACGTAGCGGCGATCGAACTGATCCGCCGCCTCGATGGCATTCAGGCTCCAGCCCAGCAGGGCGATATAGCCTTTCTCGGGGTCGTAGTTCTCGGGATTCGCGGTCTTCTTGTCATCGGGCATGGGTCCTCCATGGTGTGAATGAACCCCCCACCCTAACGAGCGCGGCCGCAGATGCCAAATCCTCCACCCGGGGAGCGCTGGAAAATGGCCCGGCTTCGACTACGGTTATTAAGGCCATTTTCCGAGGAGCGCCACCATGACCCTGTTGCTCTTTATCATCACTGCTCTCGTTCTCATTTACCGCGCCACGGACGCCAGCCAGGCGCGCATCGCGCTCGTCGTCGCCACCGGGCTCGGCGTGTTGCTGGACGGCATCGGCACCTTCACGCTGGTGCTCGGCGCCGTGCTCATCGGCGTCGCGTTCCTGCTCATGCAGCCCAACCCGCTGCGCGAGCGGTTCCTCAGCCGGCCGCTGCTGGGCCGTATCCGCAGCATGCTGCCGAAGCTCTCGGACACCGAGGCGCAGGCGCTGGAATCCGGCTCCGTGGACTGGGACGGCGAGCTCTTCTCCGGCAGCCCGGACTGGGACAGGCTGCTCAACGCGCGGCCCGCGCAGCTGAGTGAGGACGAGCAGGCCTTCGTGGACGGGCCGGTGGATGATCTCTGCGCCATGCTCGACGACTGGGCCATGGTCCACGAGGACTTCGACCTGCCCGCGCCGGTGTGGGAGCGGATCAAGGCGGACGGCTTCCTCGGGCTGATGATTCCCGAGTCCTACGGCGGCAAGGGCTTCTCGCACACGGCTCACTCCGAGACCGTGATGAAACTGTCCACGCGCAGCGTCTCCGCCGCGGTCACCGTGATGGTGCCGAACTCCCTCGGCCCCGGTGAACTGTTGCTCGAGTACGGCACCGACGAGCAGAAAGAACACTACCTGCCGCGCCTGGCACGGGGCGAGGAAATTCCCTGCTTCGCCCTCACCTCGCCGGTCGCCGGCTCCGACGCCGGCGCCATCCCGGACAAGGGCATCGTCTGCCGCGGCCAGTGGCAGGGGGAGGAGGTGCTGGGACTCAGCGTCACCTGGAACAAGCGCTACATCACCCTGGCGCCGGTGGCGACGCTGATCGGGCTGGCCATCAAGGTCTACGACCCGGACCGGCTGCTCGGCGGCGACGAGGTCGTGGGCGTGACCTGTGTGCTCGTGCCCCGGGACCTCGACGGTGTGCACGCCGGCGCGCGTCACCTGCCGATGAACACCGTGTTCATGAACGGGCCGACCTGGGGCAACGACGTCTTCATCCCGCTGGAGCAGGTCATCGGCGGCCGCGAGGGCATCGGCAAGGGCTGGACCATGCTCCTCGAATGCCTGTCCATCGGCCGCTCCATCTCCCTGCCCGCCCTCGGCACCGGTGCAGGCAAGCTCGCCAGCCTCGCCACCGGCGCCTACGCCTACACGAGGGAGCAGTTCGGCCGCTCGATCAGCGAATTCGAGGGCGTGCAGGAAGCGCTGGAACCGCTGGCCGGCCACGCCTACCAGATGAACGCGGCGCGGCTGCTTACCGTCGGCATGCTCGACCGCGGCGTGCGCCCCTCCGTGCCCTCGGCACTGCTCAAGTACCGCAACACGGACCTCATGCGCCGGGCCATCAACCACGCCATGGACGTGGTCGCCGGCCGCGGCGTCATCACCGGGCCGCGGAACTTCCTCGCCCGCGCCTACCAGGCCGTGCCCATCGCGATCACCGTGGAGGGTGCAAACATCCTGACCCGCAGTCTCATGGTCTTTGGCCAGGGGGCGATCCGCTGCCACCCCTACATCACCCGGGAAATCGAGGCCGCGAGGGACAGCGACAGCGTACGCGGGGCCCGGGCCTTCGACGGGGTCTTTTATGGCCACATGGCGCACACGGTGCGCAACGGCCTGCGCGCCCTCCTCCTCGGCTACGCCGGCGGCAGGCTCGAGCGCGTGCCTTTCAAGGCGGACCTGGAGCCCTATTACCGCCAGCTGGCGCGCTTCTCTGCCGGCTTTGCCCTGCTCACCGACGTCACCCTGCTGTCCGTGGGCGGCGGCCTCAAAGCCCGGCAGCGCCTGTCCGGGCGCATGGCCGACAGCCTGGTCGCCCTTTACTACGCCTCGGCCGTGATCAAGTTCTGGCACGACCAGGGCTACCCGCCGGAGCAGAAGCCGCTGGTGGAATGGTGCCTGCAGCGCAACCTCGCGGACCTGCAGGACGCGCTGCGCGGCGCCGTGGACAACTTCCCCGTCCCCGCCCTGCGCCGTCCGCTGCGCTGGCTGGTATTCCCGCCCGGTCATACGCGCCTCTCGGGCCCGGACGATACGCTCGGCCGCACCGTTGCCGCCGCCATCGTCGAGGACACGCCGCTGCGCGATGCCCTCGCCGCCGGCTGCTATCGCAACGAGAACCCGGACGACTCGCTGGGCCGCGTGCTGAACGCCTACCGCCTCGCTCGGGAAACGGCTCATATCCGCGACCGGCTGCACGCCGCGATCCGCAAGCGCGACGAGGACGAACTCGACGGCATTGCCCTGCTCATGGGCCACCAGCGCGCGGAGCTGGTGAACTGGGCCGTGGGCGAGGGGATCGTCAGCGAGGAAGAGCGCGAGCCGCTGCTGGCTGCGTTGACCGCCCTGTACGACGTGCTTCGCGTGGATGCCTTCGACCCGAGCGGCCTGCGCGAACTCGCGCAGGCCGCGAAGGGCAAGCGCCGCGTGGTCGAGCGCCCGGCACCGCAGGAGCCGCTCGAGGAACCGGAACCCTACCCGGAGACCGGGAGCTACGCGGTAGAGGAGCGCACGGCCGACGCGGACATTGCCGAGGACGAGGAGAGCCGCGACCCGACCGCCTGAACCGCGGAGGCCGGCCTATTTCCAGCCGCCAAGGATGGCGCCCATGGCTGTCATGGTGACGACCCAGTACCCGCCGTTGACCAGCAAGTAGGCCCATGGACGCCGCTCGAAGAGCGCGACCACGCCGATAGCGAAAAACAGCCAGCCGAAGCCGGTAAGGAAGCCATACAGGGCACCCGATGCCAGCGTTACCCCGGGCGCCGCGAGAAACATGGCCAGGCAGAAGGCCATGACCAGCAGGAACAGGAAGGCGAGCCCGAAGATCATCGCCTTGTTACCGCCGGCGACCGTGGCATCGTCGAGACCGGCCGCGCGCTGCCAGGCAGCGCCGAAGAGTGCGGGCGCGTACCACGCACCCCCAATGACGAAGCCGACCAGTGCCGCGACGATCACGGCGGGCAGGTTGATGACGCCTGGGTCCATGACCTTTCCCCCTCGCTTGTTATGGTTATACGGGAAGGGTTGGCCAGGCGGGCCGCGCGGTCAAGGGCCATTCGTCGCAGCACGGACTCGTCCTGCCGCAGGGACCGGCCCGGCACCCATGCTGCGCGTGTCTACTCCCCGGCGGACGTCTCGTCGGGGGCGGCCTCGATGCGCGTGTCGGGATTGAACTCGTTACTGAAAATCTGCCAGAAGGCCAGGAACAGCACGGCGATGAGCGGGCCGATGACAAAGCCGTTGATTCCGACCAGCGAAATGCCGCCGAGGGTGGACAGGAGCACCATCCAGTCCGGGAGCTTGGTATCCCGGCCGACCAGGATCGGCCGCAGGATGTTGTCTGCGAGGCCGATGACCAGCACGCCGTAGGCAATTAGCACCGTCGCCGAGACGAGCTCACCGATGGCGTACAGGTAGAGCGCGGCGGGCAGCCAGACCACGCCGGCGCCGACGACCGGGATCAGTGAGAGCACGGTCATCACCACCCCCCAGAGGAGCGGGCCGGGCAGGCCGAGGATCCAGAAGATCAGCCCGCCCAGCGCTCCCTGAACGATCGCCACCAGCAGGTTGCCCTTCACGGTGGCGCGGGCCACCTCGGCAAACTTCTGGAACAGGTGCCGCTCCCGCTCGTCGCCCAGGGGCAGCGCATGGATGAGCTTCTCGACCAGGGCCCGGCCGTCGCGGAGCAGGAAGAAGGCGACGTAGAGCATGAGCGCCAGCTGCAGCATGAAACCGAAGGCCCCCTGGCCGAAGGCGAGCGCGTTGCGGGCCAGAAACTGGCTGGCGGTCACCGCCGCCTGCGCGGCGTTCTCCCGCGCGGTGGTCATGTCGATATCCAGGCGCTCCAGCAGGGCCTGGACGCCCGGGAAGGCCGCGCGGACCTTTTCGAGGTAGACACCGGGCTGGAGCTGCCCCGCCTCGATCTTCTCGAACAGCGCCAGCCCCTGCTGCAGGAAGGAGATCAGCAGGAACAGGACCGGCAGCACGACCAGGACGACACAGGCCAGCAGCGTGACCAGGGCGATCGTGTTCGGCCGCTCACCCCAGCGCCGCGACAGCCATACCTGCACCGGGTGGAACAGTACCGCGATGATCGCGGCCCAGAGCAACGGCGCCAGGAACGGCCAGAGCAGCAGGCCGAAGAGCAGCGTGACCGCCACCAGCATGCTGAGGAAGGCCATGTGTTCGAGCTTCTCGCTCACGAGGGCTCCGGGAGGCAGGGTCCAAGATCCAGCATTATGCAGTGCCCGCCCGGCCCGGGGCCACCGCTGCGGCCGGCGCAGGGGGAACTTGTTACCCGCGAGACGGTCGAAGTGAGTGACAGTGAAGAGTGCCGGATGTGGTACCCTTGCACTGGAACCTGGGGGCGATACGGATTCGACGGCAGTAACGAACCCTGAGGTGCATGCCGTGATGGCAGCCAATCACGTAAATCCAAAGCTGCAAACCAATAGTTGCCAACGACGACAACTACGAGGTAGCGCTGGCCGCGTAAGCGGTCCATCGTGACCCTCATCTAGTGGCTTCGGCCCTAGCGGTCTTTAGCAAGGTGCCAGTACCGCGCTACTGACTGTCATAGAGAACTGGATCGCAGCCGGGCATGTCCCGGGTCAGGCTGTTAAACATAAACGGGGCTCGCCGACCACGTCCTGCCCGTCGGGCTGTGGAAGGCTAAAGCAATAGACGGAACCTAAGCATGTAGAGCCGAAGGCGGAGTACTGGCGGACGCGGGTTCGATTAACACCATGGTCGCCACGGGGAGTGATCCCCGTTGGAAAAAGAGGGCTCATACGGTGAACGCTAAGGGGCTGGCAGTGAAAAGCCCTACGCCAACGCCGTCCGGTGAATGGGAAACCAGCAAGCCGGCTAGAGACTCATAGGCTCCTACCGATGCCCAGGGCATCCACGGAGTACTAGGGTGGGCATGAAGATGCTCACAACACGCCCTCCCCTGCCACCGGGCCTGGCCCGATGCAGGTGAAGGAATAGTCCAGCCCATGTCGAAAGGCATGGATCAGCTGTCCCGCCGCCTCCACCAATTCCCCTCCTCGGCCCAAGGCCGGGGAGGATTTTCTTTCCGCCGCAGAATACAGTTCGAGCGCACGTTGTGCCTTCTTGCGTGGCATTGCTAGGCTTTAGACATGCCGCTGATTGCCAGGCGCGCCCGCCGGTTGTGCCGGGGGCATCGCAAAGCTAGCGCGAAGAGGCGCAAGGACGGCGTCAAAGATCCCTGTGTGCGGGTTCGGCACGCGATGGTCCTGGTGGTCTGCCTGCAGGGCCCCTGCGTCACCGCACAAGGTCTTACCCTCGGCCCCATCGACGTGGGGGGCGCGGTGCGCGCCAACCTGCTGAACAAGAGCTGGGAAACCCGCAAGCGCTTTCCCCGCGACGCTCTTGAGTTCGACACGTTGCGCCTGCGCCTGGATTTCGAACAGGATCAGTGGGAAGGCTCGTCGCAGTACCGGTTCTACTACTACGACGAAACGGACCGCTACACTCACTTTCTCCACCATGCCTGGGTCGGCTACCGGCTGGCGCCGGGACGCACGCTGCGCGCCGGCGTGCACCAGGTCCCCTTCGGCAACCTGCCCTACAACTCCCACAGCTATTTCTTTTCCCTGGCCTACTACGTGGGACTTGAAGACGACTACGACCTGGGCATCAAGTACACCGACCGGCGCGGCCTCTGGCGCTTCGACCTTGCGTGGTACCTCGAAGACGAGGGTAGTGGCTACGGCGACAGCAGGGACAGCGCTCGCTACTCCTACGATGTGGTGAAAAGCGCCACCTCAGCCAACGGCGAGGAGAACCAGCTCAACGCCCGGGCCAGCTATACGCTGGCGCATGGCGAGCACGGGGCATCGCAGGTCGGGGTTTCCCTCCAGGCGGGGGAGGTGCCCAACGACGCTACCGGCAGGACGGGCAGCCAGGTAGCCGCGGCCCTGCACTGGAACGGGGACTTCGGCCCCTGGAATCTCAAGGTGCAGAGCGCCTGGTACCGCTACAACCTCGAGAACCCCCCGGGGCAGGCGGACACGGCCGTCGTCATGGGGGCCTACGATTTCCCCTACCGTGTCGCTGCGGAGGGCACCCTGCACAGCGTCGGCATCAGCTACCACTGGGACGTGGACTGGGGCACGGTCACCGGCATCACCGCCTACGAGGACTACAGCGTGCTGCGCAAGGCCGGGGCGGACTTCGAGGACTCCATGCAGAATGTCGTCGGCGTTTCCGTCGACGCCGCGCCACTATTCATCTACGCGGACATCGCGCTCGGCCAGCATAACGCCTGGATCGGCCGTGACTTCGGCACGGCCCTTGCCAGCGGCGGGGACGACGACCTCCATGTGCGGGTAAACCTCAACATCGGCGCCTACTTCTAGTCACGCAACCCGGCACCGCAGGGAACAGCAGGAATGGCCTCGGTGTCGCAACGCTGGCTCGTCGCAGCAAAAGGAGCGTTTCGGCGACATGTAGCCGGCGGGTACTGGCAGGCCCTGCCGTCTTCAGGGGACTCACTGCTGCCCGGCACCACCTGACAGAAAATAGAAGTAGGCGTAAGGCACGAGGCCCGCCAACGTCGGTTTGAGCGGCGCGGCAAGGGGTGATGCCAGAGCCCGATAGCGGCAGGCACGGAGATACCAGCGCTGTAGCAGCACCGATGGGGTTCGCCGGTGCTCCTTCGCCATGACGGCATACTCCCGACGCTCGACCCAACTCGTGGGCTCGCGCTGCAGCGCCGCCATCACGCGTTCCGGCACCGCCGCCTCCCACTCCGCCACAAGGTAGCCGAGCGTATGCCTCAGCTGGCAGAGCATACGCGTCCGACGGGCCAGGTCCAGGACGACATCCCAGTCGATGCCTGACCCTTCGTCGCCGAGCAAAGTCAGCGCATCCGGAATCCAGGCGAGCTTTGCCTCGCTCCAGCGCGCGCCGTGCACGCAGGCGTGGTACAGCAGCAACGTATCCGATGGCAGGCGCACCGGGGTGCCGCGCCAGTCCACGTTCTGCGCACCCTCGTAAAGCGACGCTTCGTCCATGGGCACGAAGCGCGTCAGCTGGGCATGGAGGTCTACCTCACTGCCGTTCCGCCGAAAGCCCCAGCCATGCTGGAACGCGACTTCCTGGAGACGGAGCAGGCGTTTCCTATCGATCCTCGCGGGGCTCCATCCAGCGCCGGCGACGGCAGCAACCGCCGCCGCGAAGCTTGCTCGCGGTACCAACACATCGATATCGACCATGTAGCGCACGCCATCATCCCGGTAATGGCGAAGACTCATCGCCCCGCCCTTGAGAAGCATCGGCTCGATACCTGCACGCTCGAGTTCGCCGAGGAACTGGCGGGCCTGAAGGAAAAGGGCCTGGTTGCGAAACCAGCTGTGCCGGTACACGACCTTCAGGCGAGCGCCGCAGGGCACGACGTCGCTCCCCCGGCAGAGGTTTCGATAAACCATCGGCAAAAGCCGGAAGGAGGCGGCATCCATGTGCTCCAGATCGCCCCGCTCCAGCCACTGCTGCCAGGCCTCCCGGGCTACCGGCCCGGTTGCAATCGCCGCCCGCAGCAGCAGCGCCTGCTGTGCGCTCGGTGCACAGTCGTGCAGTTCGTAGGCAGAACTTACTGCGAGCGCGCTCATGACCGCCGGCGGTCCAGGTGCCGCTTGAGCACGGCAAGGTATTCACTGCGCGCCGCGGCGTTGCCCAGCCCCTTGTTGGCGCCGTGCAGCCGCCGGTACATCACCACATCGTCCATCCCCGCCTGGCGAAGGCCGGCCTGCAGGATTCTCGTCGCCCATTCCACGACCTCGGTCTGGCGAAACGTCTCGGAGAAGCCACCCGTCCGTTCGAAGGCTTCACGCCGAAGAAGGGCCGCCCCCGGGTGAGGTGCTGCCAGCACAGGCAGGTCGCTTGCTGCCGGATCGTCGCCATCGCGAAACTCACGCACGCCTCCCCAGACCATGTCGAGGGTCGGGTCATCGGCCAGGGCTGCAAGCTGGCGAGAGAGCTTGCCCGGCGCCCAGAGATCGTCAGCATCGAGGAAGGCGAGATAATCGCCGCGCGCCCTGGCCGCCCCCAGATTGCGCGCCGCGCCGCTGCCCGCGTTGTCCTGGCGGAAAACCCGCACCTGATCTCCGAAAGGGCAGAGTACCGCCGCCGTACCATCCGTGGAGCCGTCGTCGACGACGATGACGTCCAGGTTGGCACCCTCCTGGCCAAGAGCCGACTCGAGGGCGGCGGCCAGGAAAGCCTCCGCGTTGTACGCGGGAATCACGACGGTGACCAGCGGCAGCGCACACTTTGCCTTCATCAGAAATCCTCAAACCAGTCCCAGTTCCGCCGGTCCTCCGCCCGCTTGCGTACGGCGGCGAGGCGGTACTCCGGTACGCCGGCGGCACGCCGCACGCGCGCCACCCGGGAGCGCCGGAAGTCATCGGGCAATGGCAGACGTTCATAGGCGGGGAAGCTGAGCACCTGTGCGAGAACCTTCTGCAAGGAAGGCATGTGCACGTCATCGAAGACGATCACGCCTCCCGGCGCCAGCATGCGATTGATGAAGTAGAACTCCACGGCGACCTGGTCGAAGGTGTGCCATCCATCAATGTAGGCAAAATCATACCGGGCCCCGGCGGCAAGCAGCCGGGGCAGGCAGAGCTCCGATAGCTCCTCATGGAAAACGAGCCCCCCGGGGATCCCCGCCTCCTGTAGATGGCGCAGACCGGCACCGTGCCAGTCCCGGGTCTGAAAGGCATCGATGATGTCGTAACGCTCCGGCGGATCTTCAAGGGCAGCCAGTATGCTGAGCGTTGAAACCCCATAGGCCAGGCCCACCTCGAGGATCCGCGCGGGCCGTTGGTCGCGCAGCCAGCGCTGTAGCAGCTTAGCCTCGACGACCGGCAGTTCCGAGTGCAGCGGCAGCGTATCGCCCTCCGCGGTAACGATGACACCGGCGGACCTCAGGCGCTCGAGCACCTGCATAGCCGCTTCACGCCGGTCGCTACTCATCTTGAGCCCCGGCGCTTGCGATCGATCGACGCCCGCAGCAGCTGGAACAGCTCCCGGTGGATCACCGCCGCCTGGCTGGATTGGTTGGCGCGGTGGATTCGCCGCTCCAGCGTCACATCGGGCAGTAGCCTCATCGGCAGCCCCGCATCCCGAGCTCGCGCAAACCAGTCTGCATCGCTTGAAATCGGGTAGCGAGGGTCGAACCCACCGAGCTCAGCAAAGACTGAGCGGCGCACCATGAGACCACCGGGAAGGAAGGCAGGCAGCGGTTCTCCGAGGGGCTGCAGGCGGAACCAGTCCGGGCAGTCGGCCCCGGGCTCCAGGAAGCAGCGCTGGTGCGCCACGGTGTAGGCAAGAGCGGGCTCGAGACCGAAAGCACACAGATGTGTTGCGAGCGCCTCGGGGCGCCAGCGGTCGTCCTGATCGAGAAACGCGAGGTATTCACCACGCGCCACAGCGACACCGCGGTTGCGCGCGACGGTAACGCCGGCGTTACCCTGGCTCAGCAGGCGAACCGACGGATGCTTCCGCTCGTGGTACTCGGCAATGCGCCGGGTTCCGTCGCTCGAGCCGTCATCGACCAGGATCACCTCGAAGTCAGCCTCCACCTGGCCCAGCACACTCGCAAGCGCCTCGGCGAGGAATGCCTCACCGTTATGGAGCGGCATGATCACGCTGACCACGGGCGTCCCGGACATTACCAGTCCTCCGTGCGCTCGTAGCCGAGCTGCACCAGCAGTTCACCGTAGCGCTCCCGGAAACGGCGCCGCAGTTCGGGTGTGAAATGCTGCCGCCAGCTTCCGGGCAGCCCCGAGCGGTAGTGATGCATCGGATCGGTCTCCCCGGGACGGCGACCTCCCGACTTCGCGGTGAAGTCATGGCGCCGGATACTCCCTTCGAGAGTCCGCGGGTCTACCCGTGTGCTGCGCCACCGGGGCACGCCGGGCGCGCCGAACTCCGCTTCCAGGCGCGCCGCCAACTTGTTCCACACCCGGATCGCCTGCGAGAGAGCGACCGCACGAGGTTCGACAGCCAGCCCCCACTGCCGCAGCAGGCGCTCGACATGTTCCACGGGACGGGCGACAACCTCTTCAAAGCGCCACTCGCAGATGCGCTCATCGCCGTAAGGCCAGGCAGCCATCGCCGAGAACTGATCCTGCCGGCAATCGAGCTCCAGGAGCAGTCCCTCCTCCTCTCCAGCGGCCTCCAGTTCCCGTCGATGGGCGGCGAGTTCCGGCCAATCAGTGGTGGGATGGCTGAAGCGATGGGCAAAGTAGGAGGACACGAGCACATCACGTGGGTCGCGAACAAGATGCACGCCGCGGAATGCGGGCAGCGCTGCGAGAAGCTCCGGACGCGCATTGCTGAAGACGACGAAATCGGGCGCACTGTGAGGGCTGTCAGATGCGAGCACCGCAGGCAGGCTCCCGGCATCATGGATCACCGACCGGCGCCAACCGAAGGAGGCGCAGAGTTCACGGAAGACAGCGCTACTCCAGGTGCTGGCGCTGCGATGATGGGCAAACAGGCAGAGAACTGTCACGAGGATTCAGCGCGCAGCCGGCGGCGGTGCTTGGCCACCACCCGAAGCGTGTAGTGCCGGACGAGGTCCCGCCGGTTGGTGAGATTTCCCGCGTGGCGCCGGTAGAGCGTCGCCACGCGCGGCTCTCTGCGAATGGCTGTAGCCGCGGTCGCGGCGGCGAAAAACCAGTCCACGTCTTCACAGTAAACGAGAGACTCGTCCAGGTAACCCACGCTGTTGAAGACCTCTCGGCGGAACAGCCCCGTGCAGAGGGAATTGGCGAAGAGAGGCGCCCCGGTGGCAACCCACTGCCCCTCCCACTCGTGCAGTTCCTGCAGCTGCCCCTGGACAACGGCGAGCCCGGGATCGGCATCCAGCGCGGCTATCTGCCAGGCCAGGCGATCGTCAGGCCAGCGATCGTCGGCGTCGATGAAGGCCAGGTACGCGCCCCGCGCGGCGCGGATGCCGCGGTTGCGTGCGGCGGCCGGCCCGGACCGTGGCTGCGTCAACAGTCTTGCCGGGGCGCCGCATGCACGTACCCTGTCGGCGCCGCCGTCGTCTGAACCGTCATCGACCACCAGTATCTCCAGCTGCGCCAGGTCCTGCTCACAGACGCTCTGCAGGGCATCCACGACAAACGCCTCACCATTGTGCAACGGCATGATGACCGAGACCCGGGGGGCGCTCATGCGGCGTTCGCCAGCTCGCGCAATAGCCGGACCGCATGATCGGGCTCCGGCCCGAGCGCCAGCTCATAGCAGGGAACAGCCGAGACCAGGTCCCGAAGGATCGCCGTACTGCCGCGGCCCGCACCGGGAAGCTGGAAGACGGTGGTTGGCGCCAGCGCGAGAAAGGCCGCGGCGGGGCTCAGGGGAGCCAGGCGCGTAACGGACTCAACGACCCTCGGAACAACGACGGCGCAAAGAGACCGAGGCGCGGAAGATCGCCCCGGTACAAACAGAACCGCCTTCTCCCGCCCGCTATCCTGGGGGACGTCTACCAGGGAGCGCAGCTGCGGCACGCGGAGCAGCGCCCGCTCATCGACCTTGGCAGAGCGATAGAGGCTGTGCAGCTTCGGCAGCGAGCCGGGCTCGACGACCACGTAATCGTCGCCGAGATAACTCATGCCGGCCGCGAGCGCTGCCAGCGCCGTCGTGGACTTGCCGGAACCGCCCTTTCCGGTGAGCAGCACCGCGGCTTCATCGCCACCTACGGCCGCGCCATGGACGAGTTGCATACCCCGCTCCCCGCACCACCAGTGCCAGAGCCCGCGAAGCGGGGCCGCATACTCCCAGTAGGGACAACGCGTCGCGTCGTCGACCCAGGCCACTGCCCTGCCCGCAGCGGCATCATGGAGCATCAGTACCCCGGAGCCCGGCTGGAAGGCGACCCGCACGAGGCCCGTTTCGCTGAAGCCATCGATCTCGCCACGGGAAGCCAGGGTGTCGCGCGGCCATGGAGGCGCAGGCAGCGCCACACCGCTCGCGGCACTGTCCCAGACACAAACCTGCAGCGAAGGCGCGCTGCCACCGGCCACGGGCGTCCGCGCAAGGGCAGGAAGGAACAAGCGCTGCGCCGCGGTCCCGGCGAAGTCGATGGCAACGACACCACCCGCCAGCGCAAATTGGTGCGACAGGCGCCCGGCTCGCTCCGCAGCGCGCTCGAAGGCCGCGCACACCTCGCGAAAATACCGGGCTACAACCTCCGGCGCCGGGGCGACAGCGGCGGGCTCCACGATGACTAGAGCGGCCTGCCGGCCTCGTCCATCTCGTGGATGGGGTCCAGGAGCAGGAGCTCCTGCAGGTCCGTGAACTTCTCCAGTTGCGGACTTTCGTAGTCGCCCTCCGCAGGGGTTGAGGGCGGCATTTCCACGGCGGCGCGCTCGGGAGCAGCAACGATCAATTGCTCACGTTCCAGCTTTGCAACGAAGTCCCGGATATCGATGGCGCACGGAGTCACGCCGGGGCCGTAGCGGCTACCGAGGCGCTCCACGAGCGATGTCGTGGTGACGCCGGCAGCGAGATCCTCCCAGATCGACCGGGCGCTCTCGTTGAGGCTGTAGTAAGTACCGCTCTCGAAGTTGAGAATAATGGCTTCACCTTCGATGACCTCGGAAATCACCGCGGGTTCATTGATCCGGTATCCGCTCACCTTCGGCCTCCCGCCGACGTGCCATAGCACCTGCGCTCCGGATAATCGTACGACTCACAGCGCCATTGCAAGCCAGGCGGTTCGAACCTGGCGATTCAGATACGGAGAAAGGGGAAGGAGCCGCCTTTCTCGACGACCAGAGATCCCTCTTCCGGACGAACGCGATGCAGTTCCCCGTCCAGGTTGATAAGTCCATCGAGAGCGATCTCGAGCCGATGACCGTTGTGGCTGAAGTGCCCAGCGCCTGCCCCCGCCGTCCGGTGCCCACGGCCGCAGAGCATGAAAGGCAGGCTGCGCAGTAACCGCCGATGCCCCGACGCAATCACGGTGCATCTGACGGCGCCCGGCTCCCGGCCCCAGAAAGGATTCACCCCGAGGAACAGGCGGTCCAGCGACGTCACCAGGACGACCAGTGCGTCCCGGGCCGGAAAATGCCGGGAGCCGTCCAGGCTCAGCGTAGTAGGCACCGGGCTGGCGAAGCGCGGATCCCCCCGGCGCAGTCCCCAGAGGGTGCGCGCCACGGCAACGGCGAGACCGGCGTTGTCTCGCAGGCCGCGGGCGTGAACCTTGCGGTGCGCATACTCGGTGCCCTGGATGACGGCACCGGCGCCGAGGAACATGCCGTAGGCATTGTCGCGGCCGTCGGCGAAACGCACTCTCAGGATCGGCCGGCTGAGCGTCTCGCACGTGCCCCGATGCCGCCCGGCCGACCAGTCGAACAGTCGCCTCGCAGCCCTCGTCAGGCTGCCGCGCACGCCCAGCCGGTCCGCGCTCATGTTGGCGGTACCGCCCGGCAGCAGCGCCACGGGCAGGCGCCCCGGAAAGGGTTGATGCTCCAGCACCTCGCCCAGAACCCGGGCCACCGTGCCGTCACCGCCGTTGATGGCAAGCACATCGATCTCGTGCCGGGCGAACTCGGCGAGGGCTTCGCGCACCTCCCCGCCGTGGCCGGTAGGAAAGTGCATGACATTCGGGTAACGCCGCGCCAGCGCTTCCAGGCGACCGAGCTGCTGTCGGTTGCGACCGCTATTGGCGTTGCTGAGCAAACCCAGGCGCAGGACCCCCTCGCTCAGCGCCACAGGCGCCTCCCTGACTTCGCCCTCGTCGTACGCGGGCAGGGGCCAGCGGGCGACGGCACGGCCGGCCAGCAGGTCCCTGGGTTCAGCCGCGGTCATTTTGATCCCAGCGGCAGCGCGCCGCAGTCACCCCGCGGGTGGCATCCCGGAGGACCGCCTGCCGCCGGCGCCTCGCCCATGGTGACCAGTACAAGCAGCAAAGCGTAGGCGTTCAGTTCGATTACCTCCTCGAGGAAGCGGTTCGGAACCGCCAGGTGAACAAGCCCCTTGTCCAGTGCAGCCGCCGCGAGCACCAGCGCGGCGGCCAGCGGCAGCAGAAGACCGACGCCGGCGAAAAGAAAGCGCAGCAGGCGGGCCGGCTCCCGGTAGAGGCAATGCAGGAGCAGGTACAGGAGGTAGCCGTAGCAGGCCGGGAAGACCGCGTACTTGAGCAGGTAGGAGAGCTGATGCAGCAGGCCGCCGGGCGTAATCCAGGCCCGGAAGTCTGACTCTCGATAGCTGATCGCCAGCAAGGCCAGGGCCAGCGCGCCGAAGAGCCGGCGGCCGAACGCATCCGGCGCCACGGCCACGCGGCGCAGTGCAAGCAGGGCCGCCAGTACGGTGAGCGCCAGCTGGCTGTACTCGAGCGGGCTGTTCTCCTGGTAGGCTGCCTCCAGCGATGCCCAGGGCAGCCGGGCGAGCAGCAGGTCCACGGCGAGCACGCACAAGAGGAACGCGGCCACCGTTGTGCTGCGGGTCAGCACGGCAGGGCCTGGCCGAGAAGGTCGCGGATGCGCCACAGCGCCCGGAGATCGTCGGCCGCCGCAGGCGGTCTCGGCGCCGCCTCGCGGGCCGGAGCGCCATCGCGGTTCAGCCAGGCGGCCCTGCCGCCCGCGACCAGTTGCCGCTGGATGACGCCGATGTCGCGCTGCATGTACGCCGGCCCGAACAGGTGTGCGAGGCGGTCCCGCAGGGCGTGGTAACGAAGCGCCGCGCGCAGGCGCTGCGGCGCGGTCGCACCGGCGGGCAGGGGTTCGTCGAGATCGTAGATGTAGAGCGGCTTGCCGGTCACGCTGGCCTCGGCCAGCATCGATACGCTCTCGCCCGTGGTGACCAGCCGGTCCGCCACACCGAGAAAGGCGAAGTACGGGTTGGCCACGGCCCCCTCCTGCCAGCGATAGACGTAGTTGGGAACCGTGAGCTCGGCAGCGAAGGCCTCGAAGGTCTCCGGGGCCGTCCGCGCACTGTCGGTGACCAGCAGGGACCCCCCTTCCGTCTGCGCCCGGTCGTTCACCAGGCGCCCGAGCTCTGTGCCCTTACGCGGGTTGAAGACGAAGGAACCGCTGTTGCCGCCGAGTAAAACCGCCGTGCGCGGGCCGGGCAACCGCCTGAACCGTGGTGCCCAGGCTGCCGCCTCCGCCGCCAGGCGCTCGCGCGTGACCCGGTGCAACGGCAGGCTGATCACCAGCACGTTGTCCCGTTCCGGCAGCGCGTACTGCGGCGTACTGATGACGAGATCGAAGGCCTCGAGCGGTGCCCAGGGGCGGCCCATGTGCACGAGGCGGGTGCGTCCCCCTGCCTGCCGGCGGATCCAGCGCGCCACCGGCTCCATCTCACGGCCGGCACTGATGACCAGGTCGGGCCAGGGCGGCGCGAGCGGCGTGCTCCGGCGCCGGTCCACGCCCGCAACGAGCAGGTTGCTGGACCTGGCGGCGACGATCTTCGGTAATAGTACCGGCGAGCGGTAGATGACCCGTTTCCGGGCCGCGGGCAGGCCGAGTAGTTCCCCCAGGGCGAGGACCTGGTTGTTGTCTCCCGCGCGGTCGCTCTGGAGCAGCCAAACCCTTGGTTCTACGGGTTTTTCAAGACAAGCAGCTGTCAGTGGTGCGGTCATCGGTCCAAGGGTGGTCGGTGGCGGTGGCGCCGAAACTAGCCCAGGGCACGGGCCCGGCAATCCTCCCCGGGGGCTTATCCGGTGCTCCGAACGCGTTTGCTACCGTGCGCGCCGTGCAACAGATACTGACAAGCCACGCGCCATGAGCGCCCGCCCGGACAGCGCCGCCTGGCCCCGACGCCTCGCCTGGCGTGCGCAGGCACTCCCCCTCGGCCTGTTCTGGGCGGGCTCGAGCCTGCTACCGCCGCGGCTCGCAGCGGCGGCGGGAAGCCGGCTGTTCCGCTGGCTGGGGCCGCTCACCCGCAAGCAGCGCTTTGTCGCCCGGAACCTCGAGCTCGCCTATCCGGAACTGGACACCGCCGAACGCGACGCGATTGCCCGGGATGTCTGGAGCAACTTCGGCGCGGTGCTCGCCGAGTACCCCCACCTCGGCCGCTACGCGGCAGCGGGCACGGACGCGCTGGAGACCGAAGTTCACCCGGCGACCCGCGTGTTCCTGGGCGAAGGCAGGCCGGCGGTCTTCGTCACCGCCCACCTGGCCAACTGGGAGCTCCCGGGGCTCGCCCTCGGCCGTCTCGGGGTACAGTTGAGCGTGGTCTACGCACCGCAGGGCAACCCCCACGTGGATGCCATGCTGCAGCAGCACCGCAGCGCGCTCGGCTGCGACTTCGTGCCGAAGACCGACTCTATCCGCACGCTGGTCGCCGCGCTGAAGGCCGGCCACTCCGTCGGGCTGCTCTCGGACCAGCGCACGGATTTCGGTGAGCAGCTGCCGTTCTTCGGTCGCCCCGCCATGACCGCTATCAGCCCGGCCTGGCTCGCCCTGCGCCAGGGCTGCCCGCTGGTGCCGGTGCGAGTGGAGCGGCGTGCCCATGGGCGCTATCGCGTCCATGTGCTCGCCCCCCTGTCGGGTGACGACACGTCCCGCGCCGGTGTACTCGCCCTCAGCAAACGATTGAACGGGCTTTTCGAAGCCTGGATCCGCGAGCGGCCCGGCCAGTGGCTCTGCATGCGCCGGCGCTGGCCCGGCCGCATCGAGGCCTGAGCATGCAGCTGCTCGGCGACATTTTCCGACGCTACCCGCTGCGCGCCACGCTGCTTCTCTGCGCTTTGCTCCTCGCCAGCCTCGCGGAGGGCCTGGGCCTCGGCAGCCTCCTGCCCATGCTCACGGTGGCCGTGGAGGGCAAGACGGGTGACGGCCCCGGCTACGCCGTCGTGCGCTGGCTGGAAGCCGCCGGTATCGAGCCCGAACTCGGCCCCCTGCTGCTCCTGATACTCCTCGGCATCACGCTGAAGAGCGTGCTCCTGCTCCTGGCCCACGGCCAGGTCGGGACCACCGCAACGCGCTTCGTGACCGCGCTGCGCCACGAGCTGCTGGCAAGCACCCTCGCCAGCCGCTGGGAGCATTTCCTCTCGCTGCCCGGCGGCGCGCTCACCAACACCGTGAGCATGGAAACACAGCGCGTCGCCACCGCCTTCCTGGCGGGCATAAACGCGGTAACCTTCCTGCTGCAGGCTCTGGTCTACGCCGCCGTCGCCCTGGCCATCTCCTGGCAGGCCACGCTGGTTGGGGTGGCCGCGGGCGTCGTGGTCATCGGCGCCTGTGGCCTGCTCGTCGCCGCGTCGCGCCGCGCCGGGCACCGGCAGACAGCGTCCATGCGCGAGCTCGCCGGTCAGCTCGCGGATATCCTGCTCTCCGCACGGCCACTGAAAGCCATGGGGCGGGAGTCCCTGGTGGAGGCCGCGCTGGTCAGCGAAAACCAGCGCCTCGACCGGGCCCTGCGCCGGCAGGTGGTGAGCGCGGCGGCACTGACCGCCGGCCAGGAAGAGCTGTTCGCCGTCGCCATTGTCGCCGGCCTCTACGTGGCCCTGGCACCGCTGCAGATGCCGTTTCCGACCGTACTGGTGCTCGTGCTGGTACTGGGCAGGATGCTGGCCCAGCTGGGCAAGGTGCAGAAGGAATACCAGAAGGTGGCCATCGGCGAGAGCGCCTATCTCTCCTGCCGGGACACCATCGCCGCGGCGCGCGCGGCGACCGAGCGGGGTGGCAAGCAACCGCCGCCGCCGCTGCGCCGGGGCATTTCCCTGGACAAGATCTGTTTCAGCTATGGCGGCGCGCCGGTCTTCGACGGGCTCGACCTGCACATCGCCGCCGGCACCCTGACCACGCTGATGGGTCCCTCGGGATCGGGCAAATCGACGCTGCTGGACCTGGTGCTGGGCTTCGCGACCCCCGGCGCAGGACAGGTGCGGGTCGACGATCAGCCGCTCGCGGAAACCGCGCTGGTAGCCTGGCGGCAGCAGATCGGCTACGTCCCCCAGGAAACCCACCTGCTCCATGACAGCGTGCTGCACAACGTCACCCTGGGCGACCCGGGCCTCGGTCCGGCCGACGCCGAGCGGGCGCTGCGCGAGGCCGATGCCTGGGAGCTCGTCGCCCGGCTACCGGGTGGCCTCTCGCACGTGGTGGGCGAGCGCGGGGGGCGTCTCTCCGGCGGCCAGCGCCAGCGCATTCTCATCGCCCGGGCCCTGGCCCACCGCCCCCGGCTGCTCATCCTCGACGAGGCGACCAGCGCCCTCGACGACTTAAGCGAAGCGGCGATCTGCAGGACCCTCCAGCGCCTCAAGGGCAGGCTCACGATCCTTGCCGTTTCCCATCGGCCCGCCCTCGCCGAGATCGCCGACCGCGTCTATAGACTGCCCGCGCCGGCCAGGACCACACCGGCCTTGACCGCGATCAAGGTTGCGCGGGATTGCGCACCTGCCGGCAGGGCGAATCCGGTACCCTGACCCGATAGACTCCCAGTGGAGGATTGACTGTGCTCGAAGAAGCTCTCACCAGCGCCGAACTCGGCATCTGCATCAAGGACGCGAGCCGGGCCGTGCTCGCGCAGAATGACCGCTGCCGCAGCATCTGCGGCGACCGCAGCGGCGACGTCTGCGAGGACGGCTGCATGGCCCTGCACCGCGACGACGACAGTCTGCAGTGGCCGGACTGGGGCACGACCGTTCACCGCAATGCCCGTATCGACGACGGGCACTACGACGTGACGCTCATCTGCAGCAGCGAGCGGGTCGTTACCCTGCTCCAGCCGCTCGAGAAGAAGTACGAGGAGGCCATGGCCTACTACCGGGCCCAGGACCTCACGCCGCGGGAGCTGGAGGTCGTCTCCCTGCTCCTGCGCGGCCGGAGCAACACGGAGATCACCGCCGACCTCGGCATCAGCCATGCCACCCTGCGCACTCACCTGAACCGCGTGTACAGCAAGCTGCGTGACCAGGGCATCGACACGCACTTCCTGCCCCGTCGGCGCACCGCAGCGGGCCAGTAGCGCCGGCAACCCCGGCCTGAAACAAAAACGCCGCTGCCTCCCGGCAGCGGCGTGCGGTGCACCCGAGAGAGGGTCAGGCCGGCGCGGGCGCCACGCCGTTCGGCGCCGCTTCGATGCGGCCGCGCTCAAGGTCTTCCACCGCCTGGCGCACCGCGTCGATGCGCCGCGTGAAGCGGGTATCGGTGGGCAGGTGGTGGTCCGCGTCGAGGCCGGCCAGCACGCTGGCGACTTCCTCGCGCAACCCGGTCACGTAGACGTGCTTCCCCGCCTCGGTGGCGTCGGTGGCGATGGTTTCTACCGCGCGGGCGGCCGACACGTCCATGAAGGGCACGCTCGAGAAGTCGAGGACCAGGGCCGCCGCGCCGCGCCCCTTGCGGGTGCGTTCGCGCACGTGGTGGCCAAGGTCCGCCGCGGCTCCGAAGCTCAGCGGGCCGCCGAAGTCGAAGACCTGCACCAGGCCCTGGGCCCGCTTCAGCAGCGCGGCCTCTTCCTCGGAATCCGGCTCGAACTGCATCTCGCGGATCGCCCGGGTCTGCTGCTCGGCGACCTGGCGGACGAAGGCAAGCGCTGCGAGCACCACGCCGACACCGACCGCCGTGATCAGGTCGACGAAGACCGTGAGACCGAGGACCAGCACCATGAGGGCGAGGTCCCAGCGCGGGCCGCGGTGGGCATTCTTCAGGTAGCGCCAGTCGATGATGTCCCAACCGACCTTGACCAGGATACCGGCCAGGGCCGCGTGGGGGATCTTCGCCGCCAGCGGGCCGAGACCGAGCACGACGGCCAGCAGCAGCAGGGCGTGCAGCATGCCGGACAGGCGGGTGCGGCCGCCGGTGCGGATGTTGACCACCGTGCGCATGGTGGCGCCGGCGCCGGCGAGAGCACCGAAAAGGCCGGCCACGGTGTTGCCGATGCCCTGCCCCACCAGCTCCCGGTTGGAGTTGTGGCGCGTCCGGGTCATGTTGTCGGCGACGAGGGAGGTGAGCAGCGAGTCGATGGCGCCGAGGGCAGCAAGAATGACTGCGGCCTTGAGTACGATGACCATGGCGTCCATCTCAAGCACCGGCATATGGAAGCTCGGCAGAGCGCTCGGAATGTCACCGAGCACCGGCGCAGCCGGCATGGTCAGGCCCAGCAGCGTGCAGAGCACCAGCGCGGCGAGCGGCCCCGGCAGGTACTTGCCCCAGGCCGCCGGCCACAGGAACACCGTGGCCAGGGCCGCGGCGCCGATCACGGCCGCCGAGAGATTCAGCTCGGAAACGGCCGTCGGGATGTAGACCAGTGCGGGAATCGTGCCGCCGGGCGGCTCCCCGCCGATCAGGCGGCCGACCTGCAGGATGATGATGATCGCGCCGATACCGCTCATGAAGCCCGACACCACCGGATAGGGCACGAGCCGGATGTAGTTGCCGAAGCCCAGCGCTCCGAAGGCGATCTGGATTACGCCCGCGAGAAAGATCGCCGTGAAGATCAGCTCGGGGCGCCCCGAGAGACTGGCCGCCAGGCCCGCCACCACGACCACCATCGGCCCCGTGGGGCCGGAGATCTGCGACGCCGTGCCGCCGAAGAGCGCGGCGAAGAAGCCGACGAAGATCGCGCCGTAGAGACCGGCAATCGGGCCGAGTCCCGAGGCCACGCCGAGGGCGAGCGCCAGGGGAAGGGCGACGACCCCGGCGGTAACACCACCGTAGATATCGCCGCGCAGATTATTCAATTCGAAACGCATTGCTTTCTCCGGAGCGCTCAGGCGCTCGCCGCCGCTTGCCGCGCCGCGAGGCGCTCGTAGCGCTCCGCGATCGGCATGAATTGGTCGGTCTCTTCCTCGTAGCAGCTCACTTCACCGGTCTCGATATCGTAGATCCAGCCGTGCAGCTGCAATGTGCCGGCGCGGACCCGCGCGGCGACCACAGGGTGCGTGCGCAGGTGCTGGATCTGCTGCAGCACGTTCTCCCGGGTCAGTTCGTCCAGGTGCTCGGGGCCGCAGTGCCCGTGCCGGGCGCGCACCACCTCGACGGCGCTGCGGGCATGGTCCAGCCACTCCTTGACGTGCGGCAGGTCCGTGAGCGCCTCCGTGGCCAGGGCGCCCTTCATGGCGCCGCAGTCCGTGTGGCCGCAGACGACGATGTGCTCGACGCCGAGTACGGCGACGGCGTACTCGATCGACGCGGTCACGCCGCCGGCCTGGCTCACGTGCGGCGGGACGATGTTGCCGGCGTTGCGGCAGATGAACAGGTCCCCGGGCTTGGTCTGGGTTACCAGGTTGGGGTCGATCCGGGAATCGGCACAGGTGACGAGCAGCACTTCCGGGCTCTGCCCGGTGGCGAGCTCGCCGAAGAGTTCCCGGTGATCGGGGAAGACGTCGCGCTTGAACTTGAGAATACCGTCGACCACGTGGTCCATGTTGTTGCCTCCGCTGTTTGGTTTCACCGGTGCCCTGCACCGGCTGTTGCTGTCGTTCCCTGAAACCTTAGGGGCCGAACGGCGAAAGGCATACGTCGGTTAACCGGATTTCGTGATAAGATTCCCTTATCGCTGCCGGCGGGAAGCCGGCGGCAGGAGGACGACAGCGTGACCCAGGCGGACAAGCCTGCGGCGCCCCGCAGCGCCGCCCTGGACCCGGACAAGGTGTCCCTGAAACAGCTGCGCTATCTTTCCGCGATCGCCGAGACCGGGAGTTTTCGCCGCGCCGCCGACCGCCTCGGTGTCACGCAGCCGGCGCTCACCGCGCAGATTGCCGCGCTGGAAGCGGGCCTGGGCCTGCAGTTGTTCGAGCGCTCGCGGCGCGGGGCTGCGCTGTCGCCGGAGGGCCGCGAGCTGCTGGGCAGTGCCCACCGGGTGCTGGAAGAGTTCCAGGGTTTTGTCGACCGGGCCGCGACGCTCTCCGGCGGCGCCGTGGTCACCTATCGCACGGGGGTGCCCCCCACCCTCGGGCCCTACCTGCTGCCGCACATCCTGCCCCCGCTGCACCGCAAGTACGCCGGGCTGCGGCTCTACGTGCGCGAGAGCGTGCCCAGGGACCTCGAGGAGGGCCTGCGCAACAACCAGCACGACTTCATTTTCACGCCGCTGCCGGTCTCGGACCGGCAGCTCACGATCGTGCCCCTGTTCCGGGAGCCCCTGAAGCTGGTGATGGCCAACGACCACCACCTCGCCGGCAAGGCGCGCATCAATCGCGAGGACCTGCTCGGCGAGGAGGTGCTGAGTATCGAGGAGCACCACCATTTCCATCGCCAGGTGGCGCAGCTCTGCGAGCGTCTCGGCGCCACCGTGCGCCGGGACTTCGAGGGCACCAGCCTGGACACGCTTCGACACATGGTAGTGATGGGAACCGGCATGGCGTTCCTGCCCTCGCTCTACGTGGCCTCGGAAATCCACGACCAGAGCGAGCTGCGGGTCACGGACCTGCACGGCGACAGCATCGCCCGGATCCAGGCCATGGCCTGGCGCTCGTCATCCCCGGCCCGGGCCTTGTTCCGGGAGCTCGCGCAGGAGATACGGGAGATCCTGCGCGCGCAGCAGCCCGCGGACATCATCGTCATCGACAGTTGACGCAACGGCTGCACCCCGTCACTCCACCCGGCCGATATCCACCAGCAGTGTCTGCAGGGCCGTGGGCACGTAGCTGCGCTTGATCGTGATCGCGTAGAAGTACTCGAAGACATTGGGCAGGGTCATGTACTCCACCAGCTGGCCGCGCTGTATCTCGTCGCGGACCACGACCGTGGGCAGTACCGCGAGCGCGTCGCCGTCGCGCGCCAGCAGGCGCAGCATGGCCATGTCGTCCGCCTCCGCCTGGATGTCCGGCGCGTACTGCCAGAGCGTGCAGAGGCCGTCGAAGGCCCGGCGCACCTCGCTGTCCCGCGAGGGCAGCACCCAGTACTTGCCCTCGTAACCGTGCGGGAAGGTCGTCTCCGGGCGCAGTTCCGGCGGCCCGACGATGGACACCGGCTGGCTCGCCAGCAGCTGGCTCTGCCACAGCTGCTCGTCGCTCCCACGCACATCGCCGTTGGTCAGCGCCACGTCGAGCTGGTGTCGCGCCAGGCCATCGAGCAGCCCGTCCAGGGTGTTCGCATGCAGCGTAAAGCGGATCTTGCGGTCGATCAGCAGCGGCGTGACCAGGTGGTCGATGAAGTTCCGGGACAGGGTCGACAGCATGCCGATGCGCAGCATCTGCGCCTCCGGCTCCATGCCGTGGCGCAGCATCGACTCCAACTCCTCCCCCTTGGCAAAGATGTCGTTGGCGTAGCCGAGGACCCGCTGCCCCGCATCGGTGAGGGTCATGCGCCGGCCGCTGCGGTCGAACAGCTGTGTATCCGTGCTCTCCTCGAGCTGGCGGATCTGCGACGACAGCGCCGACTGGGAGACGTGCAGCTTCTTCGCAACCGCGGTGAGGTTGCCCTCCGAGGCCACACGCCAGAAGTAGTACAGATGCCGGTAGTTGAGACGCACGATCTACCTCCCTGCAAGGAAACACAACCACTCGATCGTTAAGAAAAACAGAACAGTCTGCCCTAGGTTCTTAATTATAGAATCAAAATCAAATATATATCTATTTTACTTGAGATATCCGCACCGGGATACTGCCGTCATCGATCACACGGGACGACTCACAAGGTACGACAAGGATGGCGCCATGACCCTCGCACCCGCCCTGCACAGCCTGCCTCCCCTGCTCCTCGCCACCGGGCCGCTGCTGGCCGTGCTGGCCATGGCCCGGGCCGGCGCGCCCCGCTTTGCCGGCCGGCTTCGCCCCGCAACCGTGGCCCACGCGGGCATGGCCGCCACGGCCCTCGCCCTCGGGCTGCCGGCACTCGCGGTCCTGCAGCTGATCGCAGCCGCCGCCTGCGCCGTGGCCCGCAGCGAGGTGGGGCAGGCGCTGCTCGCGCGCGCGGACCGGGAACCGGTCGCGCCGCAGGCACCCCGCCAGGCCTGGGCCGGTGCCCTCGTGCGGGCCGTGCCCCTCGCCGCGGCGGTTGCGCTCGCCGCCGGCCCGGACGGGCTCGCCGGCCCGTGGCAGTGGATTGCCGCTTTCCTGGTGGTGGCCCTCACGGAGCGCGCCGTGACACCGCCCCGGGCGCCGCTCGCCGCCGCGGCCGCCTTCGCCATCCTGCTCCTCGCGGGGCTTTCCGCGTGAGTGTTTTCCGCAATATCCTCGTCTATGCCGAGGCGGCCGACGCCGACTGTCTTGCCGAGGTTGTCACCTTCGCGGAGCAGTCCGGGGCGGCGCTGAGCGTCTGCGACGTGATCGCGCACGCACCGACGCTCGACAGCGGCGGTGCCGTCTCGCGCCTTAAGGCGCTGGACTGGAGCCTCGCCTTCGAACGCCTGCGCGGCCTGTGCGCGCCGCACCAGGGCCGTGTGCCCCTGGACTACGCGGTGCTCACCGGCAATCCCTTTCTCGCCGTGACCGAGCAGGTCACCCGGCAGGGCTTCGATCTCGTGGTGCATATCTCGGAAACCGCCGCCGACGGCCCGGGGGCTGCGCTAAACCCCACCGGCATGCACCTCGTGCGCAAGTGCCCTGCGGCGGTCTGGACGCTACACCCCGACCGGGCGGAACACAGCGAAAGCCTGCTGCTCGCCGTCGACCGCGAAGTGACCGCGCAGGCCGACGCCGCCGAGCGCTTCGCACGTGACCTCGCGGCTACGGCCTGCGATCTCGCTGCCGCCCGCGGTGCCACTCTGCACCTCGTGCACGCCTGGCAGCCCTACGGCGAGACACTCCTGGACCATCCCCGAGCAGGCCTGACGCCTGCCGAGGTCGACAGCTACCTGGCGGCCCAGGAAAACGACCACCGCGGCTGGTTCGAGCGCCTCACCCGCGACGTGAGCTGCCGTGAACCCGCGGTGAGCCTCGAGTGCCACCTCGAACGCGGCGCGCCGGTCGACGTCATCCCGGCCCTGGCGCGGAAAACCCGTACCTCGCTGGTCGTGCTCGGCACAGTGGGCACCAGCGCCCTGCCCGGCGTGCTGATCGGCACCACCGCCGAGGCCATCCTCGCCGCCGCCGAGACCCCGGTTCTCGCCATCAAGCCCAGGGGCTTCACCACCCCGATCCAGTTCGCCGACCCGGTGGAGAAGCTCCGGGCGGTCAGCGAAGGAGGTACTGCACCGTGAACAAGGCCCCCGAACTCCAGGACAGCGAAGCCCGGCGCGACGCCGCCGCGCAGGACCCCACCGCCCTCTGGCAGGGACCAGAGCCCGCGCCGCCAGTGCTGCTGGCTGTCGAGGAAAAGCTCGACCAGCTGCCCCTGGAGGAGCGTTTCGTCGCCCTCTGCCAGCTGGCCCGGGCGCCCTCGGTGTTCCAGCGCCTCGCCGCCTACCGCTGGCTCGCCGGCCTGTACCTGATCGACCTGCGCTATGAGCAGCGGGCCAAGCGGGTTATTGCCGGGGGCCTGAAGCGCGAGGAGGGCCTCGCGCGGGAACGGGTGAAGCACCTGCTGAAACGGTGCTGACAGCCACTCAGGCCAGGTCCGGGCTCCACAGGGGCATGCTGGCACCGAGGGCGAGCCAGAGCAGCGCGAGCAGGGCCAGGGCATAGAGGATGTGCTCCGACAGACCGCCGCCACCGCCCGGCGGGCCGTGCCTGAGCCAGTGCCAGCTGAGGAAGACGCCGCTCGCCAGCAGGAACAGCCCGTTGAGGACCGCGGTGTAATCCAGTGCAAAGAACGTTCGCCCGGTCACCGTCTCCGCGGCGCCCATCTGCGGCAGCATCCCTGCAAACGCGAAGCCATAGTGCAGCAACAGGGCCGTCGCGACCAGGATCAGCAGGAACACGCCGAGGATATAGAGCGCCATGGGCCAGCCGTAATAGCGGGCCTGGATGCGCAGCACGGGCAGTACCACGAGGTCGCTGAAGATGAAGGCCATGATGCCGGCGAAGCTCACGCCGTTGTCATAGAGCACGGCGGCCAGGGGAATGTTGCCCATGGAGCCGATGAAGGTGAAAAAGGCGGCCAGGGGGCCTGCCAGCGTCTGCAGCAGCAAGTCCGTGAAACCCGCATCGGCGGAGCCCGCCCCAGGGAACAGGGCTGCAAAGAACGCCGTGGGAACGAAGGCCGCAATGATACCGGCAACCGTGAAGCCGATGGTCACGTCCTTCCAGACCATGTGCCACTCCATCACGTAGCGGCTGGCCACCTGGCGCCAGCCATCGCGACTCACCAGGAGCCGGCGCCAGTCCGGCACCGCGTCGCTGCCGTCATCGCCCTCCTCGGCCCGGGCACGTTCCCGCGCCGTGGCGACAGGCGCATAGCGCTGCGTCAGGCGAACGACGAGCCACATGAGCAGAATCAGCAGCAAACCGCCGACGTATTCCCCCACGACGAACTGCCAGCCCAGGAACACGCCGATGACGATCCCGAGCTCGATCACCAGGTTGGTCGATGCGAGCAGGAACGCGAGCGCGGGCACCAGCCCGGCGCCCTTCGCGAACAGCGAGCGGGTGGTCGCCAGGGCGGCAAAAGAGCAGGAGCTCGACAGGAAGCCGAACACCGTACCGAGCCCTACGCTGCGCGCGTCGGCCCTGCCCATGCTGCGCCGCATGCGCTCCCGGCTCACGAAGACCTGGATAATGCTGCTCAGCAGGTAGCCGAGGCCGAAGGCCCAGAAGGCCATCCAGAAAAGGCCCAGGCTGGTCCTCGCCGCGGTATGCCAATGGGTCAGGAATGCATCCATGGTTTACCTCCTTGCCGCTGCACGGCTCGAAAAATCAATCGTCGCGCCACCCCCGCCAGAGCAGGAAAACGGCCGGCAGCACGAGCAGCGTAAGCACCGTGGCACTCACCATGCCGCCGACCATCGGCGCCGCGATGCGGCTCATCACTTCGCTGCCCGTGCCGCTGCCGAGGAGTATCGGCAGCAGGCCGAGCGTGGTCGCCGAGGCCGTCATGAGCACCGGGCGTACGCGCCGGGTCGCCCCGGCGAGCACCGCCTCGCGCAGCGCCGCCCGGTCCAGCGGCCCGGCGTCCGCGCGGTCCGCCAGGGACTGGTCCAGGTAGACGAGCATGATGACGCCGGTCTCGATAGCCACGCCGGCCAGGGCGATAAAGCCCACACCCACCGCCACGGACAGGTTGTACCCCAGGGCGTAGAGCAGCCAGAGGCTGCCGACCAGGGCCAGGGGCAGTGTCCCGAGGAGGACGAGCACCTCCGTCGCCCGGCGGAAATTCAGGTAGAGCAGGAACGCGATGAGCGCCAGGGTCAGGGGCACCACCAGCTTGAGGCGCGCCCGCGCGCGCTCCAGGTACTCGTACTGGCCGGACCAGGACAGGGAATAGCCGGGGGGCAGGTCGAGCTCCGTGGCGACGGCTTCCTGAGCGGCGGCCACGTAGTGCCCCACGTCGATACCCGCGATATCCACGAAGGTCCAGCCGCTCGGCCGCGCGTTCTCGCTCTTGATAGCGGGCGGTCCCTCGGCGATGCGGATCGTTGCAACATCGCCGAGGGCCAGCTGGCGCCCGGCGGCCGTCACGATCGGCAGTTCCGCCAGCTGTGCAGGCGAATCGCGCCAGTGCTGGGGATAGCGCAGGTTGATGGGATAGCGCTCGCGCCCCTCCACGGCCTCGCCGACGCCCGCGCCGCCGACCGCCGTCGCGACGATATCCTGCAGGTCGGCGATGTTGAGGCCGTAGCGCGCGGCGCGTTCGCGATCGATGTCCACGGCAAGATAACGCCCGCCGGCGACACGCTCGGCATAGACCGAGGCCGTTCCCGGCAGGTCTTCCAGGATCGCCTCCAACCGGCGTCCAATGGCCTCGATCTCGCCGAGCACGGGACCGGAGACCTTGATGCCCACGGGGGTCTTGATACCGGTAGCCAGCATGTCGATCCGAGTCTTGATGGGCATCACCCAGGCGTTGGTCACCCCGGGCAGCCTGACCAGGCGATCGAGCTCGGCCTTGAGGCCTTCCGTGGTCATGCCCCGCCGCCACTCATCGCGCGGGCGCAGCTGGATGAAGGTCTCGATCATCGTCAGCGGCGCCGGGTCCGTCGCCGTTTCCGCGCGCCCGACCTTGCCGAAGACGCGCTCGACCTCGGGCACGGTGGCGATGAGCTTGTCCGTCTGCTGCAACAGGCGCCGCGCTTCGCCGATGGAGAGGGCCGGGTAGGTCGTGGGCATGTACATGAGGTCGCCCTCGTCCAGCGGCGGGATGAACTCGCTGCCGAGGCGTCCCAGGGGCCAGAGGGCACTCGCCACCAGCAGCAGCGCGGCGAGGACCGTCGTTCGCGGGTAGCGCAGCACCATGCGTAACAGCGGCCGGTAGCCCGCCACCAGGGCACGGTTCACCGGATGCTGCGCTTCCGGCCGCAGGCGCCCGCGCACGAAGTAGCCGAGGAGCACCGGCACCAGGGTGACGGACAGGGCGGCGGCGGCGGCCATGGCGTAGGTCTTCGTGAACGCCAGGGGCGCGAACAGCCGCCCCTCCTGTGCCTCCAGCGTGAACACCGGCAGGAAGCTCACGGTGATAATCAGCAGGCTGAAGAACAGCGCCGGGCCCACCTCCAGGGCAGCCGCCTGTACCACCTGCCAGCGATTGCCCGCGTGCAGGGGTTCGCGCTCCGCGTGCCGATGCAGGTTCTCGACCAGCACGATCGCGCCGTCGATCATCGCCCCGACGGCGATGGCGATCCCGCCCAGGGACATGATATTGGCGTTGATGCCCTGCCAGTGCATCACCACGAAGGCGGCGAGGATGCCCACCGGCAGGCTGGCCACCGCCACCAGCGAGGATCGCAGGTGGAACAGGAACAACAGGCAGACGAGGGCAACCACGATGAACTCTTCCAGCAGCTTCTGCCACAGGTTGTCCACGGCGCGGTCAATCAGGCCGGACCGGTCGTAGACGGTGACCAGCTCCACACCATCCGGCAGTCCCTCGCGAAGCGTCTCGAGCTTCGTTTTCACGGCATCGATGGTCGCGCGGGCGTTCTCGCCGTAGCGCATGACCACGATGCCGCCGACCACTTCGCCCTCGCCATCGAGCTCGGCGACGCCGCGGCGCAGCTGCGGCCCGAGGCCGACCTCGGCGACGTCGCGCAACTGCAGCGGCGTTCCCGCGTCGCTCGCCCCGAGCGGGATGGCGGCGAGATCCTCGATGCTGTCGATGTACCCGCTCGTGGTCACCATGTACTCGGCCTCGGCGAGTTCGAGCACGGACGCCCCCTGTTCACCGTTGCCCCGGCGGATCGCCGCCTGTACCTGCGCCAGCGGAAGACCGTAGGCACGCAGCTTCTGCGGGTCCACGCGGACCTGGTACTGCTTGACCATGCCGCCGACGGTCGCCACCTCGGCGACGCCGGGCACGGTCTGCAGCTCGTAGCGGAGGAACCAGTCCTGCAGGCTGCGCAGGGCCGCGAGGTCGTGGCGGCCGCTTCTGTCCACCAGGGCGTAGAGGTAGACCCAGCCCACACCGGTCGCATCGGGCCCGAGCCGGGGGCGGGCCCCGTCCGGGAGCGACGGCGCCACCTGGCTCAGGTACTCGAGCACCCGGGCCCGGGCCCAGTAGAGGTCCGTGTCGTCATCGAAGATGACGTACACGTAGGAGTCGCCGAAAAAGGAATAGCCGCGGACCGTGCGCGCACCGGGCACGGAGAGCAGCGCGGTGGTCAGCGGGTAGGTGACCTGGTCCTCCACCACCTGGGGCGCCTGGCCCGCATAGGGGGTTTTCACGATCACCTGCACGTCGGACAGGTCCGGGATCGCATCGACCGGCGTGCGGTAGACGGCGTAGCTTCCCGCCAGCACGAGCGCCAGGGTCGCGAGGAGTACCAGGACGCGGTTATGCAGCGACCAGCGGATCACGGCGGCGATCACGGCGCGCCCTCCCCGTGACGGCTGTGGTCCATCTCACCGTGATCCATTGCCCCATGGTCCATCCCGCCGTGGTCCCTCTCACCGTGGTCGGTCGCGTCGATCTCCCCGGGGGTCGCCGACAGGCGCTCGAGGCCCGCCCGCCGGCTGGATTCCGAGTCGAGCAGGAACTGGGCGGAGGTGACCACCCGATCGCCGGCGGCGAGACCGGCCCGCACTTCGACGAACTCCTCGCCGTGCGCCCCGAGCTCGACCGGCACGGCACGGAAGCGGCCCTCGCCGAGGGCGAGCACCACGCGGTCCCCTGCCCCGGTACGGATCACCGCCTCCGCCGGTACCGCGACGACCGCCTCCCCGGCAGGCGCTTCCAGTGACACGTGAGTGAACATGTTGGGCCTGAGCGCACTGTCAGGATTGGCAAAGCGCAGGCGCAGGCGCAGCGTCCGGGTCACCGGGTCGAGGGACGGGTAGATGAAATCCACGCGCCCGTGCCACTCCCGGCCGGGGTAGTAGTCCGCGGTCATGCGCACCGGCATACCCACGCGGACCTGCGCCGCCTGGCGCTCGAGCACCTCGGCCTCGACCCAGATGCTGTCGAGCGCGCCGATGGCCATGAGCGTCGTGCCCGGCTCCACGTAGAAGCCCTCGCGGATGCCCAGTTCGTCAACGATCCCGTCGTGCTCCGCGGTGAAGGTCACTGTCTGCCGTACCGCGCGATCCTTCTCGATCGCCTTCACCAGCGAAGCCGGCACCTTGAGCGCCGCCAGCCGGTCCCTGGCCGCCCGCTCAAGCGCGCGGTTATCGGCGCGCAGCGCCAGCAGCAGCTCCTCCTGGGCGGAAACCAGGTCCGGCGAGTACAGGGCATAAAGCGGTTCGCCGGCGCGCACGGGGTCGCCTGCGGCCTTCACATGCAGGTCCTCGATCCAGCCCGCTACCCGCGGGTGCACGTGGGTCAGCCGGTCCTCGTCCCAGCGCACGTAGCCCACCGTGCGCAGCGTCGGCCGCAGCGCGCGCCGCTCAACGGTCGCGGACCGCACGCCGAGGTTGTTCTCCACCGCGGGCGAAATGCGCACCGTACCGGCCGGTTCCTCCGCGGCGCCCTCCTCGTAGACGGGCACCAGGTCCATACCCATGGGGGACTTTCCGGGCGAGTCGCGGCGGTAGGACGGATCCATGGGCGCGACCCAGTACAGCGGCTCCCCGGCGCCTGCCGACGAGGCAGGCGCCGGGTCGGGTGCGGGGACCAGCCGCTGGCCGAGCAGAACGCCGGCCGCGACGGCGCCCAGCAACGAGAGACCGGCAACGATGGCTTTGTTCATGGCAGGTTCCCTCCGCGGCTGCCGGCAAGGTAATAGTTGAGGCGGGCGATCGCGCGCTGGCGCTCTACGTCGATGGCAAGCGCTTCGATACGCGCATCGAGTTCGTCGATGCGCGAGCGCACGGCCTCGGCGAAATCGCCGTTATCGGCGCCGTAAGCCGCCTGCGCGGCCTCCGCCTGCGCGGCCATCTCGGCGAGCAGGCGGCCCTGGTAGAGCGCACGGCGCTCATCCAGGCGCAGCAGGCGGGCCCGCGCCGCTTCCAGCCCCGCCCGCAGGTCCCGCAGCAGCAGGGCGCGCTCCGTGCGCAGGGCCTCCGCCTCCGCGCGGGCCGAGCGCACCTGCTGATCCTGGCGTTCGCCCGGGAATAGCGGCAGTTCCACCGCCAGCCCGAGAGAGAAGAAATCCGGCCTTGCGCTTCCGTCCATGGCGTCTTCGCGATAGCCGTAACCGGCGTTGACGGTAAAGCCCGGCTTGTAACGTGCTTCGGCGAGCGCGATGCCCGTGTCACCCGCGTCGATACGGCGCTGGAGGCTGCGCACGCTCGGGTGCCGGTTGAGCAACAGCGCAAGCTGCCCGGGCGCTGGTGGCTGCGTCTCCCGCAGACCGGGCTCAAGCAGAGACAGATCCGGAAGCGGCGTTGCCAGGTGCCTGGCCGGGGGTCCGAGCCACTCGCCGAGGCGCGCGCGAGCCACGCTTTCCTGCTCGGCGAGGCGGGCGAGGCGGTCGTCCAGCCGGGTCAGCTCCAGCTCGGCGCGCACCAGGTCCTGTTGACGGGCATCGCCGAGCGCACGCCGGTAGCGCGAGGCGACGACCTCGCGCAGTTGCTCGAACAGGTTCCGGTCGCGCTCGATCAGCGCGCGGGTCCGGCTGGCCAGGGTGCTGTCCAGCCACAGCTCGGTCACCGTCAGGGCGCCCTGGGCGCGCCGCTCGTCGCGCCGCTCCGCCTGCTCTTCGCCGAGGGCCTCGAGACGCTCCCGCTCCAGCTCCCGGGTGGCGCCCCGGGGAACGGCCTGGCTAAGCCCGACCTGGAACTGGGTCATGGCTTCCTGGTTGAAGGCGAAACTGTCCGTCGGCAGATTGGCCGCGCCAAGGCGCAGCACCGGGTCCGGCAGGGCGGCGGCAGCGCGGCTGCGGGCCAGCAGGCTCTCCTGGCGCCACTCGCTGCCCTTGAGCCACGGATCCCGGGCCTGGGCCTCGGCGATCGCCGACGAGAGCGTCGCAATCCCCGCGGCGACAGGCAGGGCGACGAACAGGCACAGCGCGACCCCGAGTGCGGCCGCGACCCCCGTGTACAGCCGCCCGCGGGCGGCATGGTCTATGTCCATGGTGTCCATCCATCAAGGTGATCCGTGCAGGCGCGCCGGCCGCGCCTATGGCGCCGGCGGGAGCGATCCTGGACGGGGAAACCGACAACCGGAGCGGCCGCGAAGCCGCCCGGGACGGGCATAGCTACCCTGGGTCAGGCAGCGATGGGTGGACGAAAGTGTCGCTGGGGAAGTGCGCGCGGGGAAAGGCGCGGTGACGCCGGGCCGGTGACGAACCCCGGCGGCGGTGCCAGCAGGGGCTGCGCGCCGCAGGCAGCGGGCGGCACCATGCAGTGAGCCATCTGGCACGGGCCATCATCCTGGCAGCAGTCCACGCCGTCCATGGCCACCGTGGCACCGGCCGCCACAGCATCGACCGACATGGCGCCGTGGGCGTCCATGACCCCGGCATGGTCGCCCGTTCCCGGCATCGTGCAGGGCTGCGCGAAGCCGAGCACCGGCACGCCCAGTCGCCCAAGAAGGCACAGGGCGAGAACGGCGCGAAGCAGGCGATGGCGGAGCAGACGTTTCAAGGGCATCCATTTACTGGCACGAGGCTTGATTAAAGCCTAGCACCCGGGGGCCGCGGGGGCCATGCCCGCCGCTCAGGGCAGGTCCAGGTAGGCATAGGATTCCAGCTCTTCCTCGTAGAAGCGCCGCAGCGCCTGGCTTTCCGCCAGGGTCAGGCGGCCGTCACGCACGGCGCGCTCGCAGTCCCGCCAGATCCGCGGCCGCAGCGACTCGGTGCTGAACTGCATGTAGCCGAGCAGTTCGCTGGCGGTATCGCCGCGAACGATCTCATCGATGGACCAGCCGCCATCGGCCTCCGGGTGGATGGTCACCACGTGCGTGTCGCCGAACAGATTGTGCAGGTCACCGAGCGTTTCCTGGTAGGCACCGATGAGAAACGCGCCGAGGTAGTACGCCTCGTCCTCGCGCAGCGGGTGCACCGGGAGCAGCGGGCTCGGGCCGCCGGGCAGGGCGAAGCGGTCTACCTTGCCGTCCGAGTCGCAGGTGATGTCGGCGAGCGTCGCGGCGCGCGTCGGCGGCTCGTCTAGGCGGTGTATCGGCATGATCGGGAAAAGCTGGTCGATCGCCCAGAAGTCCGGCAGCGACTGGAACACGGAAAAATTGCAGAAGTAGATATCGCTGAGGGCGGCCGGCAGGTCCGCCACCGCGGCCGGCAGCTCCTCGCCGTCGCCGTAGCGATCGCGCAGGCGCGTGCAGATGGCCCAGAAGAGCCGCTCGGCCAGCGCGCGCTGCTCGAGGCCGAGAAGCCCCACGGTGAACAGCTGCATGGCCTGCTGGTAGGCCTGCTCCGCGTCGTGGAAGACTTCCACGGGTCGGTCGCCGTCGAGGTCGCGCCAGGCGGTCACCAGGTCCGCCAGGGGCTGCGGCTGCAGCTCGTCCTCGGCCGGCAGCGCCAGCGGCTCCCGGTCCTCGAAACGCAGGCTTCCCAGCGCATTCACCACCAGCACGCTGCAGTAGGCCGACAGGGCACGACCGGACTCGGACAGGATTACCGGGTGCTCGATGCCGGCCTGGTCGCAGACCGCCGCGATGCGGTAGACCACGGCCGAGGCGTACTCCGCCAGGCTGTAGTTGAGCGAGCGCGGCAGGTCCTGGCCCGTGCCCTCGTAGTCCACGCCGAGGCCGCCGCCGATGTCGATATAGCGCAGCCCGGCGCCGAGCCGGTGCAGCTCAGCGTACATGTGCGCGAGCTCACCGACCGCATCCTTGATGGCGCGGATGTCGCTGAGCTGGCTGCCCGGGTGGCAGTGCACGAGCTGCAGGCAGTCGAGCATGTCTTCCCGGCGCAGCACGTCGACCAGCTCGAGGACCTGGGTCGCAGACAGGCCGAACTTGGACTTCGGCCCCATGGTCGTGGCCCAGCGCCCGATCCCCTGGCCGCCAAGCTTCACCCGCACGCCGATCGCCGGGCGCACGCCGTGCTTGCGCGCGTGCTTGAGGATCAGCTGTAGCTCCTCGAAATTCTCCACCACCGGGATGATGTTGCGGCCGAGCTTCGCCGCCAGGGTCGCCACCTCGATGTAGCTGTCGTCCTTGAAGCCGTTGCAGACGATGGGCCGGTCGCCGGCGTCACCGGTCATCGCCAGCACGGCGAGCAGCTCCGGCTTGGAGCCGGCCTCGAGGCCGAAGCCCAGGGGTTCGCCCTGGCGGTAGACCTCCTCCACGACCTGCCGGTGCTGGTTGACCTTGATCGGGAACACCGCGCGGTAGCTGCCGCGATAGCCGTTCTCCGCCATGGCGCCCTCGAAGGCCCCGGCAAGGCGGCGCATGCTGGCGGCAATGATGCCGCTGAAGCGGATCACCAGCGGCGCGGTCAGGTCCCGGGCGCGCAGCCCCTCCACCACGTCATGGAGGTCCACGGCGGGGCCATCGGCGCCGCCCGGGCGCACGCAGACGTGGCCGGCATCGTTGATCGCAAAGTAGCCGCTGCCCCAGCGATCAATGCCGTAGCGCGCGGTCGCGTCGTCCAGCGTCCAGCTCATGAAATGGTCCCGTGGTCACTCGCAAAAAGGCCCCGCAGCTTACGCGTATCCTGGCAGGCCGGACAAGCGTGCTACCCTTCCGCGGAACATTCAGAATGACGGCAATCATGGCGTTGACGGACCCCAATGCGGCGTCGGCCGGCGACGGCATCTTCGGTCTCGACTGCACCCCGGAAGAGGCCGCAGTGGTGCTCGTTCCCGTACCCTTCGACGCGACCACCTCCTACCGGCCCGGTACTGCCGGCGGCCCGGCGGCGATCCTGGCGGCCAGCGCCCAGGTCGACCTGCACGACCGCGAGGTGGGCGACCCCTGGCGCGCGGGCATCGCGCTGCTGCCAGCCGACCCGGCCATCGTGGCGAACGCCGGGGAAGCCAGGCGCCTCGTGAATGCGCTGCGGGACGGCGAGAGCGGCGACCCCGCCGGCGATCTCGAGGTCGTCAACGGGCTCTGCGGCGAGGTCAACGACACAGTGCGCGACACGGTCGCCGGCTGGCTCCGGGCCGGTCGCATCGTCGGTACCGTGGGGGGCGACCACGCGACCGCCTTCGGCGCGATCGCCGCCCATGCGGATCATTACGGCGACATCGGCCTGTTGCACATCGATGCGCACGCAGACCTCCGGCGCGACTACGAGGGCTTCCGCTGGTCCCACGCCTCCGTGATGGAGGCAGTGAGCCGCGAGCTGCCCGGCGTGACGCGCCTGGTGCAGGTGGGCGTCCGGGACTATTGCGAGGAGGAGGCCCAGCGCATCGACGACAGCGACGGACGCATCGTTACCTTTTTCGATGCCGACCTGCAGGCCCGCCTCGCGGCCGGCGAACCCTGGGCCGCCCTCGTGGAGGAAATGCTGGCGCCGCTGCCCCGCACCGTGTATCTCTCTTTCGACATTGACGGGCTCGACCCCGCCCTCTGCCCCCACACCGGCACGCCGGTGCCCGGCGGGCTCAACTTCGCCCAGGCCTGCTTCCTGCTCCGCGCCCTGGCCCGGTCCGGGCGGCAACTCGTCGGCTTCGACCTGGTCGAGGTCGCGCCGGGCCCCGACGGCGACGAATGGGACGGCAACGTCGGGGCACGGCTACTCTACAAACTCATCGGGCACGCGCTGGCCACCCGCGCCGAACGACCCGGCACATCCTGACCCGCGCTGCGGCGCACGAGGAGAAAAACCCATGGGACACCTTTCCCGCTTCATGGACCACCACTACCGCCACTTCAACGCCGCGGCGATGATGGACGCGGCAAAAGCCTACCGCGCACACATCGCCGCGGGACGCCCCATGCTGGTCAGCCTCGCCGGGGCCATGAGTACGGCCGAGCTGGGACTGTCCCTCGCGGAAATGATCCGCCAGGACAAAGTCCACGCCATTTCCTGCACCGGCGCCAACCTGGAGGAGGACCTCTACAACCTGGTCGCCCACGACCACTACGAGCGGGTTCCGAACTACCGCAACCTCAGCGACGCCGAGGAGCAGGCGCTCCTCGACCGGCACCTGAACCGCGTCACGGATACCTGCATTCCCGAAGAAGAGGCCATCCGCCGTATCGAGGATGCCATCGTGGCACTCTGGCAGCGCGCGGGGGAGGCCGGCGAGGCCCGGTTCCCGCACGAGTACTTCTTCGAACTCATCCGCTCGGGCGTGCTCGAGGAGCACTACCAGATCGACCCGAAGGACTCCTGGCTCGCCGCCGCGGCGGAGAAGAACCTGCCCATGGTCGTTCCCGGCTGGGAGGACTCGACGACCGGGAATATCTTCGCCGCCCGGGTGATCACCGGCGAAGTGGAGCGCGCCGTGATGAAGGGCGGCATCGACTACATGGTGTCCCTCGCGGACTGGTACCGGCGCGAGGGCGGCGAGCACGGCTTCGGCTTCTTCCAGGTCGGCGGTGGCATCGCGGGCGACTTCCCAATCTGCGTCGTGCCCATGCTGGAGCAGGACCTCGGCCGGCCCACGCCCAAGTGGAGCTACTTCTGCCAGATCTCCGATTCCACGACCAGCTACGGGTCCTATTCCGGCGCCGTGCCGAACGAGAAGATCACCTGGGGCAAGCTCGCCATGGACACGCCACGCTTCATCATCGAGTCCGATGCCTCCATCGTGGCCCCCCTGGTGTTCGCCTACGTGCTCGACTGGTAGACCCCCGGGGAGGACGCCGCATCACCCCCTGTTGAGAGACGCTTGCGCGCGGAATGTTGAGGGGGAATGTCGACAGGATCAATTTCCCTGAAAAAATGAAGGGATATGTGGCGTCCGGCCTTGCCGTCGCAGGCACTCTCCTTCTACTTTCCATAGATCGGCCGGCGGAAAGACCGGCTGCAGGGCGTGGCGTGGCCTGATCCGCCGTTTGCCGGCGGGCGTAATTTGTCCTGGTGCCGTGCAAACCTGGGTCCCTTAGGGGGCGGCTCGGCAACCACACCATAACGACAGTAAAAACGAGGGGGATCGCGTGACTGCGAACAGCGACCTGTGGGGGCGTCTGTCCAGCGAGGCGGACGAAGCGGCACAACGGCAGCAGGCCATCGACGATCCCGGTGCCTATCACGGCACGATCGCGGCCAGCGAACTGCACTGGTACGACGGCGAGGCCTGGGTCAACCGCGACCCGGAGGGCGGCTGGCGCAGGCTGGACGCGAGCGGCGCTGCCGAGGCCGGCCACGAAGACGGCTGGCGCCCCTGGCACAACGGCTTCGATGACAGCGCAGCCCCCTTCTACCGCTGGTATGTCGGCGCGGAGACGAACGCCTGCTTCAACGAGGTCGACCGGCACGTGCTGGCCGGCCGCGGCAGCCACACGGCAATCATCTTCGAGGGTGATCGCTGGGACCCGTCCCGCAATGACGGTCGCGGCGGCCCCGTCCACGAGGAGCACATCAGCTACCGGCGGCTGCTACGGGAAACGGTACTGCGGGCGCGGGTGCTTTCGAAGCTCGGCCTTTCCCGGGGCGACCGAATCGCCTTCAACCTGCCGAACATCCTCGAGCAGATCTACTACACCGAGGCCGCCAAGCGCCTCGGCATCATCTACACGCCCGTCTTCGGCGGTTTCTCGGCCAAGACCCTGTCGGACCGGATCTACGACGCCGGCGCCCGGGTGGTGATCACCGCCGACGGCGGCTACCGCAACGCGGAGGTCGTGCCCTACAAGGAGGCGTTCACCGACCAGGCCCTCGACAACTTCATTCCCCGCACCGCGGCGCTGGCCTGCTTCGAGAGCGTGCTCGCGGACTACGACCTCGGCGACGCCCGGGAGCGGATCGTCCAGGCGGTGCGCGACGGCGTCGCGGGGGAGATCACCCTCGAGCGCAGCGACCTGATGCGCGAGCTCGGCGCTGCCCTGGCCGCCGAGGAGAGCCTGCCCGCGGAACGCTCCGCGGAGCTGCGCACCGCCGTGGCGCGGGAGCTCGCTGGCGTCAGCCACACGGTGGAGCAGGTCGTGGTGGTGCGCTACACCGGCCAGGACATCGTCGTGCAGCCCCGCGACCGCTGGTCGCCGGACCTCGTAGCCGACGCCACCGCGGAGGTGCTCCGCGAGGCGGCCGACGCCGGCTTCAGCGCCGACAGCCTCGAGGCCCTCGATGCGCGGGACGACGGCGACTACTGGCGCGCCCTGGCGGGCAGCCACCCGGCCGTACCGGTGCCGGCCGACTGGCCGCTGTTTGTGATCTACACCTCCGGTTCCACCGGCAAGCCGAAAGGCGTGGTGCACACGCACGGCGGCTGGCTCGCCGGCATCGCGCACACCATGCGCATGGTCTTCGACGCGAAAGACGACGACCGGCTCTACGTGGTCGGCGACCCGGGCTGGATCACCGGCCAGTCCTACCTCGTCGCCGCGCCGCTGGCGCGCGGCATCACCACGGTGATCGTCGAGGGCTCGCCCCTGTTCCCGCACGCCGGCCGTTTCGCCTCGGCCATCGAGCGTCACGGGGTCACCCTGTTCAAGGCCGGCTCGACCTTCCTGAAGGCGGTTATGACCGACCCGGCCAGCATCGAGGACATGGCCGCCTACGACATGAGCGGCGTCAAGGTCGCGACTTTCTGCGCCGAGCCCGTGTCGCCCGCCGTGCAGCAGTTCGGCATGGAGCGGATCTGCCCGCGCTACATCAACTCCTACTGGGCCACCGAGCACGGCGGCATGGTGTTCTCCTGCCCCTGGGGCGACCTCAAGGACCTGAAGCCCGATGCGCGCACCTGGCCGCTGCCCTGGATCCAGGCCGAGGTCCGCATCGCCACGGATACGGACGAGGCGGGCCGGGCCACCGGCTGGCGCCGCGCCGAGCCGGGCGAAAAGGGCGAGCTCGTGCTCACCCAGCCCTATCCCTACCTCGCCCGAACCATCTGGGGCGATGCGGAGAAGCTGGGCACGGACGACTGGCGCGGCGACATCGAGCGCTTCGCCGAGGTCTACTTCAACCGCTGGACCGACGGCCTCGCCTATACCCAGGGCGATTACGCGCGGGAGCTCGACGACGGCGGCATCACGCTGCACGGCCGCTCTGACGACGTGATCAACGTCTCCGGCCACCGCATCGGCACCGAGGAAATCGAGGGCGCGATCCTCCGCGACAAGACCCTGCGCAGCGATTCCCCGGTGGGCAACGCCGTGGTCGTCGGCGCGCCGCACGACGAAAAGGGCGAGACGCCGGTGGCGTTCCTCATCCCCGCGCCGGGTTCGCGCCTGGGCGACGACGACTTCGCCCGGCTGCAGGGCCTGGTCCGCGCCGAGAAGGGCGTCACCGCCGTGCCGTCGGACTTCCTGGTCGTGTCCGCATTCCCGGAAACCCGCTCCGGCAAGTACATGCGCCGGACGCTGCGCTCGCTGCTCCTCGAAGACCCGCTCGGCGACCTGTCGACCCTGCGCAACCCGGAGGTCGTCGACGAGATCCGCGACACCGTCGCGCAGTGGAAGGCCTTCGGCCAGCTCGCCCAGGCCCGGCAGATCGTGCAGAGCTACCGGCACCTGCGGGTGGAGACGCACGATATCGTTCCCGGTCGCCAGGTGGCGCTGCTGGTCATCGACTCGCCGCCGGTGAACTCGCTCAACGAGCGCTCGCTGGACGAGCTGAACACCGTGCTCCAGCACATCACCCACCAGGACAACATCGAGGCCCTGGTGATCACCGGCGCCGGCAGCGCCTTCGTGGCCGGCGCCAACGTCAAGGAACTGCTGGAGGTGGGCGAGGCCGGCGACCTCGAGTCCGCACAGACCCCGCCGAACGCCGCGCACACGGCGTTTTCGCTGCTCGAGAACCTCGGCAAGCCGGTGGTGGCCGCGGTCAACGGCCCGGCCCTCGGCGGCGGCTGCGAGCTCATGCTCGCCTGCGCCTGCGTGGTCGCGGACCGGCACGCGCGCTTCGGCCAGCCGGAGATCAACCTGAACCTGCTGCCGGGCTACGGCGGCACGCAGCGCCTGACCCGGCGCCTCTACCAGCGCCGCGGCGAGGACGGCCTGCTCGAGGCCGTGCGCCTGATCGCCTCCGGCCGCGCCCTGGACGCGCAGGAAGCGGAGACGGCCGGCCTCGTTGACGTCGTCGTCGAGCGCCAGGGGCCGGTGGAGGCCGCCATGGCACTCGTGCGCGAGTACCTCGAGGGCGGCGGGCTCCTCGCGGCGGCCATGGAGCGCCACGCCGCCTATCTCGCGGCGCGCGAGGAGAAACTCCCCTGCGACGACAGCCTGCTCGCGGACCCGCGGCTCGCGCCGACGCTGGCACAGCTGCGCGCCGGTGGCCGCGGCCACTGCCTGGACCGGATCATCGACGCCATCGGCTTCGGCGCCCGCGAGGGCCAGGCCGCGGGCCTCAAGCACGAGGCGCGGCTGTTCGCAGAGGCGGTCTGCGATCCGGCGTCCGGCCCGGTGGGCATCAGCGCCTTCCTGGAGCGTCGCAGCGCACCACTGCCGCTCAAGTACAACCCGGTCGCGCCGGACGCGGACGCGTCGGCGCGGGCGGAGCTCGAGGCTGCGGGCAAGCTGCTGCCCCTCGACGCCCCCTTCTACCCCGGCGTGACCCCGCTGCCGCCGTACCAGTACGGCATGGGTGTCGCCCGCAGCGCCGTGGACGGTGCACCGGCGCACGGTGACCCGGAGGTCGCCGAGAAGCTGCTGGTCTTCCCGACGCCGAAGCCGGGCCCCAACGAGGCGCTGGTCTACGTGCTCGCCTCGGAGATGAACTTCAACGATATCTGGGCCATCACCGGTATCCCGGTGTCACCGTTCGATGCCCGGGACGCGGACGTGCAGGTCACCGGCTCCGGCGGCGTCGCTCTCATCGCCCAGCTCGGCGAGGAACTGGTGCGCGAGGGTCGCCTCGCCGTGGGCGACCTGGTGACCATCTACTCGGGGCAGAGCGAGCTGCTGTCGCCGGACCAGGGTCTCGACCCGATGGCGGCGGATTTCCGCATCCAGGGCTACGAGCGCAACGACGGCAGCCACGCCCAGTTCCTGGTCGTACAGGGACCGCAGCTGCACAAAAAGCTGCCGACGCTGACCATCGAGGAGGCCGGCTCCTACGGCCTCACCCAGGGCACGATCCACCGCGCACTGTTCACGACCCTGGACATCCAGCCCGGTCGCCGCCTGTTCGTCGAGGGCGCGGCCACGGGCACCGGCCTCGACTGCCTGCGCACGGCGCGGCAGACCGGGCTGTCCGTGGTCGGCATGGTCTCCTCCGACGAGCGCGGTGAACGTGTCCGCGCCTTCGGCGGCGAGCCGGTAAACCGGCGCGACGAGCGCTGGGCCGGCTGCTTTACCCCGGTGCCGGACGACCCCGCGGGCTGGGACGCCTGGGAAAAGGCCGGCCAGCCGTTCGTGGACTTCGTGCGCAGCGCCGCCGGCGGGGACATCGACTACGTGGTCTCCCACGCCGGCGAGAACGCCTTTCCCCGCTCCTTCCAGGCGCTCGGCGAGAACGGCGTGCTCACTTTCTACGGCGCGTCCTCCGGTTACCGCTTCTCGTTCATGGGCAAGCCCGGCGCCTCGACGCCGGCGGCCATGTTCGAGCGCGCCGGCCTGCGCGCCGGCAACACGCTGCTGGTGGTTTACGGCCCCGGCGCCGAAGACGGCATCGTCGACCCGGTGGCCATCGAGGCCATCGAGGTGGGCTGCAGCCTGGGGGCCCAGGTCGCCGTGCTCGCCGATACCGTATCGCAGCGGGAGTTCGTGACCTCCCTCGGTTTCGGCACCCGCCTCACCGGCGTTGTCAGCATCGACGCCATCGCCCGCCGACTCGGCGAGGAGTTCGACCCACCGGGACCCTTCCCGGTGCTGCCGGACGCGTTCAACGAATCCGCGGAGTTCAAGGAGGCGGTGCGCCGCTTCTCCGACCGCACGCTCAAGCCCATCGGCTCGGCGGTCGCGCCGTTCCTGCGCAACACCCTGGACAAGCGCGGCCTCCCGGACGTGGTCTTCGAGCGCCCGGGCCGCGACGGCCTCGGCCTCGCCACGGCACTGGTCAAGCCGAACGTCGGCAAGGTGGTCTACGCCGAGGATCTCGCCGGCCAGCGCCTGTCCTTCTACGCCCCGCAGGTGTGGATGCGCCAGCGGCGCATCCTCATGCCCAGCGCGGAAATCCGCGGCACGCACCTGAACACGGCGCGGGAGTTCGCGGAGATGCAGGAGCGCATCGCCGCGGGCATGGGTGACGTGATGGCCCCCGTGCCGGTGCCCCTCGAGGAGATCCACGAGGCGCACCAGGCCATGTGGGAGAACCGCCACGCCGGCGCCAACTACGTCGCCGTCCACGGCCTGCCGCGGGCGGGCCTGAAGACCCGGGACGAGCTGTACCGCGCCTGGGCCATCCGCGAGGCGGAGAAACGGGGCGAGACCCTGCAACACATCGATACGGGATCGGCAGGAGCACTGCGATGAACGACAAGAACACTTCCACCGGCAGCGCCGCAGGGGCCCGCCTCGCGGACAAGGTCATCATCCTCACCGGCGCCGCCGGCAGCATCGGCAGCTGGATTTCCCGCAGCCTGCTGCGCGAGGGGGCGAAGGTGGTGATGACCGGCCGCAACGCGGAGAAGCTCGATGCCTTCATGGACGAGCTCGCCGCGGAGGGCTTCGACCGCGCGGCGATGGCACCGGCCCTCGGCGATACCGCCGATCCGCAGGTCTGCCGCGACATCGTCGCCACCGCCCTCGAGCACTTCGGCCGCATCGACGTGCTGGTGAACAACGCCGGCGCCGCCGGCCCGCGGCGCACGCTGCGGGAGATCCCCTTCAGTGAGGCGGAGATGCGCGCCCGCGGCGACGACCAGACCATGCTCGACTCGGCGATGAACCTGCTCGCCGCGCCCTGGAACATGGCGCGCGCCGTGGTGCCCCAAATGACCGAGTGCGGCTCCATCGTGAATGTCTCCACGATCTTCTCGCGCACGCACTACTACGGCCGTATTCCCTACACGGTGCCCAAAAGCGGCCTCAACGCCCTCTCCCACGGCCTCGCCCTGGAACTCGGCGACGAGCGCGGCATCCGCGTGAACACGGTCTTCCCCGGGCCTATCGAGTCCGAGCGCATCGACAACGTGTTCGCCAACATGGATGCGCTGCAGGGCGCCGAGCCGGGGAGCACCTCGAAGGAGTTCCGCGACCTGATGATCGCGCGGCGACCGGGGCCTGACGGCGAGCTGGAATACCGCTACCCGACGCCCGCTGACGTCGCCTCGACAATCACCTTCCTGTCGACGGGGGAGTCGGCGTCGCTGTCCGGTCATGCCTTCGAGGTCACCAACGGCATGCAGGTGCCGGCGCAGAGCCGCTCCAAGCTCGTGTCCTGGCCGGACAAGCGCCTCGAGGACCTGACCGGGCAGGTCGTGTTCATCCTCGGCGGCAGCGAGTACGAGGAAGCGCTGGTCTTCGCCGAGCGGCACCTGGTCAGCGGCGCCCGTGTCGTCCTCGCTTTCCGTACCCTGGAGGCGCTGGGCTACGCCCGCTCGCTCACGGCCTCCCGCGGGCTCGATCAGCTGCACCTGCTGCACCTGGAGCCGCTGCGCAGCGAATCCGCTGACCGCTGCTTCGACTACATCCGCGACCACTTCGGCCGCCTCGACGCGGTGGTGGTCCTGCCGCGCTCGGGCAACGGCGTGCACGGCTACTCCCTGAGCACCGCCGGCGACGAGGACGTGGCAGACTTCGTCCGCGACGAGATCGTCTCCCCGGTGGCCTTCGCCAAGGCCCTGGCCAACAACCTGGACCGCTGGGGCACCATCACCGAAGCGCCGGCGCTGACCTACGTCACCAACCCGAGCGACGGTCACGGCAACTACCTGAACGAGATCAAGCGCGCCGCCATCGAGGCGCTGCTGCGCACCTGGCGCCACGAGGACTCGCAGCAGAAGAAAAAGGGCGAGCGCTGCTGGTCGGTGCTGCCGAACCAGCTCGTGCGCTACGACAACCAGGAGGAGGACAACCTCACCTTCTCGGCGGACTGGGCGGCGACCCTCACCAACCGCGTGCGGCGCATGGACCCGATCAACCTCTGGGTACCGAAGAGCATCAAGCGCGCCACCGGCAAGGGCAGCATGCCCGCGGCGATCCAGCGCGTACTCCCGGGCCTGCACAAGTGCAAGACCGCGGTCATTACCGGCGGCAGCCTCGGTATCGGCCTGCAGCTCGGCCGCTTCCTCGCCATCGCCGGCGCGCGGGTGCTGCTGTCGGCGCGGAGCGAACCCAAGCTCCGCGAAGCGCGGGACGAGATTGTGGAGGAGCTGCGCGGTATCGGCTACCCGAAGCCGGAGGAGCGGGTGCACATCCTCGCGGATATCGACGTCGGTGACGAGGCGTCGCTCGAGACGCTCTTCCAGCATTCCATCGATCTCTTCGGCCATGTCGACTTCCTCATCAACAACGCCGGCATCTCCGGCGCCGAGGAGATGGTGGTTGACATGACCCTGGAGGCGTGGAACCGCACCATGGATGCGAACCTCATCTCGAACTATTCTCTCATTCGCAAGTACGCTCCCCTGATGAAGGCGCGCGGATCCGGCGTGGTCATGAACGTCTCGAGCTACTTTGGCGGTGAGAAGTACGTGGCCGTGGCCTACCCGAACCGCGCCGACTACGCCGTGTCGAAGGCCGGCCAGCGGGTGCTGGCGGAGATCCTGTCGCGTCACCTCGGCCCGGAGATCCAGATCAACGCCCTGGCCCCGGGGCCGGTGGACGGCGCCCGCCTGCGCGGCCTCGGCGGCGCGCCGGGGCTGTTCGAGCGGCGCGGCCGCCTGGTGCTCGAGAACAAGCGCCTGAACCGCATCCACGCGGCGGTGCTCGCCGCCCTCGGCGAAGGCATGACCCCCGAGGACCTGCTGGTGCTGGCGAAGAACGCGGTGGGTGATATCAAGCTGCCGCGTACGGCGAAGGCGCTGGCCAAGCTGTTCGTGCAGGTGGAGGAGAGCCGCGAGGGCGGCAACTCCACCGCCTACCTGCTCAACCGGGACCTCGCGGGCAAGCTCATGGACCGGCTCACCACCGGCGGCCTGTTCCCGCCGGAAATCGCCGAGCGCTTCCTGGAGAGCTTCGTCGACACACCGACGCCGTTCTTCGACGACAGCGCCGTGAAGAAAGCGGCGAAGGGTATCGAGACGGGCATCCTCAACCGGCTGCACCTGCACAAGATGCCCACGGACGAGCAGATCGGCCTGTCCACGGTGTTCCACCTCGCCGACGATATCGCCAGCGGCGAGACCTTCCACCCCTCCGGGGGCCTCAAGTTCGACCGCTCCGTCACCGAGGGCGAGCTGCTGCTGCCGCCGGACCGGGAGCGCCTGGCGAAGCTTGCGGGCAAGCGCGTCGTGCTCATCGGCGACGCCATGCGCGAGGAACTCGCCGCCATCGGCGAGGGCTTCATCAACCTGGGCATCGCGTCGCTCTCCGTGCTCACCCGCTCGAAGGAAGCGCAGGAGGAGATCCAGCACGGCCTGGAGCCGAAGGCGAACATCCCCATCGACGTGCGCGTGATCGGCGACGACCTGGAAGCGGCCCTCGACGACCTGCTGCAGAACCAGGGCGGTTTCGACGTGGTGGTGAGCGCGCCCTTCGCGCGGCTGCCGTTCAACGCGCTCGCCGCCGAGAAGGGCGAGTCCTGGGACCGGGTACTCTCGCACACGGACTTCGCGCGGCTGGTCGAGGAGCAGCTCACGCACCACTTCCGCGTCGCCCGCCGGGCAGCGCTGGTGCCGAACTGCCAGATCGTGCTGCTCACGCCGGACACCTCCTTCGTCTCCTCCCGCGAGGAGTTCGCCCTGGCGCTGTTCGTAAAGAACGCCCTGCACGCCTTTACGGTGACCCTGGGTGTCGAGACGGAGCGGCTGCCGACAACGCCGGCGGTGAACCAGGTGCAGCTCACCCGGCGCGCCCGGGCCGAGGAGCCCGCGAACGAGCAGGAGCTGCAGGAGGAAATGGAGCGCCTGGTGCAGGCGGTGCTGCAGTGTGCCGTGCCCGCACCGAGCCCGGCGGAAAGCCGCTACCTGGCGCGGATTTTCCGCGGCAACGCGGTCACCGTCTGACGGGAGGCACCCATGCGACCCTGGCCCCTGCTCGCTGCACTGCTTCTTGGCGCCGCCGTTCAGGCGGCGCAGGACAGCCCCGCGACAACCGTGGAAGCCGTGCCCGAAGACGGCCGCCAGGCCGTCGCCATGCCGGCGCTGCAGCGGGCCCTGCTCCGCGAGGAGATGATCCAGCACACGGCCACGGTGCAGCAGCTCGTCGACCTGCTGGGCAAGGGCGAGCTGACACGGGCTGCCGAGATCGCCGAGCGCGACCTGGGCCTGTCCTCCATGGGCAAGCACGCGGCGGCGACCCGGGGCATGGGCCCCGGGCGCTTCTTCCCGCAACTGATGCGCAGCGTCGGCATCGGCATGCACGAGGCGGCCAGCCACTTCGCCGACGTCGCCCGGGAGGGCGATGCCGAGGCGGCACTGAAGGCACTCTCGCCCGTGCTGGGCGCCTGCGTGTCCTGCCACTCGGCCTACCGGCTCGAGTAAACACCTCGACAGTCCGGGAGGCGTTGCCAGCCCGCACCCTCGGAACTGGCGGCCGGCCACAAAGAGCGTGCCCGTATACAAGCGCAGTTCCCTGTGCAACGCTTGATCCCCGACGCGTGAACGGGGAACGCTCCATGGCTCGTTATCTTTCGTTTCTGCCGCACCGTGCCGCAGTTCCAGCGGCGCTCATCGCACTGTGCATCGGCACCCCCGGCCACGGCGAGGTGCTGGAGGCGTCGGACACGCACTACCGCCTCGCCCACGAGGCGAACACGGACCTGACACCCGCGGCCCTATGGGGCCGGCTGGTGAACCCGGCGCGCTGGTGGAACCCCTTGCACAGCTTCTCCGGCGTGGCGGACAACCTGCAGCTGGACGCCCGCGCCGGCGGGCTGTGGCGCGAGGACTGGGACGGCGGCTCGGTCGCCCACGGCCGGGTGCTTCAGGTTCGTGACGGCGAATTGCTGCGCCTGGAAGCCCCCTTCGGCCCGCTGCAGGGCCTGGGCGCCTACGTCGTCTGGACCATCACCATCACACCCGGCGAGATCGGCGGCAGCACGGTCACCTTTGAGGAGGTGGCGAGCGCGCCACCGGGCAGCGGCCTCGACCAGCTCGCCGGCGCGGTGGACGGCGTCAAGGCCGAGGCGCTGGCCAGGCTGGCAGGCGAGTGAGCGCCCGGGCGTCAGTAGTCCGGCCGTTCAGAGCTGGCTGCGGATCGGCAGCAACCGCATAAGACCGGCCACCGTGCGGGTCCACCAGCTCGTCCCCGGCTCGTGGGTCCAGACTCGCTCAATGCCATCGCGCTGATCGCGCCAGCGCAGGCGCCCGCGCTCGTCGAGGAACAGTGCGTAGGTCTGCTGTGGCAGCGCCGCGACAGCGAGGTCTTGGACTGTCCCGGCCAGCGCGGGTGAGCGGATGATCACGCCGGATTCGGTATTCAGGTTTGCAGAGCGCGGGTCGAAGTTGAAGGAGCCGATGAACAGCTCGCGCTGGTCGATGATGAAGGCTTTCGTGTGCAGCGTCGCCTTCGCGCCGCTGGCGGCGACCAGCTCGGCGCCGGCGACGTCCGCGTCCGGCCGCGTCTCGTAGAGCGCCACACCGGCTTCTAGGAGCGGCTTGCGCGACGGTGCATAGCCTGCGTGCACCGCGAACTGGTTGTTCGCCGCCAGCGCGTTGGTGGCCACGGTCACGGCGACGCCGCGATCGACCATGCCCGCCAGGGCCTCAACCCCGCTGCGCCGGGGTACGAAGTAAGGCGAGACGATGAACACCTCCCGCCGCGCCGCGCGGAAGGCATCGGCCAGCGGCGCCGTGATCAGGGGCGCTTCACCGGCGCGGGACGGGACACCCTTGTCCGGCGAATCGTAGACCAGGGTGTAGGGCGCCCAGGTCAGGCTGCCGGCACTTTCCTCCAGCAGGTGCAGCGCGTTGCGCCTGAGTGCCTCCGCGTAGCGGGACGCCGCGATTTCCGTCTTCCAGTCGGCGACCACTCTTCGCAGCTGCGCCAGGGCCGCCGCGGTGTCTTCCGGCATGCGCGCGAAGGCCGGCACGGGCAACGCGGTCTCGTGGTTCCAGTAGCGGTCGAACATCGCCGACACGTCGGCAACGACCGGGCCGACGGCGAGCACATCGAGGTCCGAGAAACGCGCATCGCTGCGGGCCCCGAAATACTCGTCGGCAATATTGCGCCCGCCCACTACCGTCACCTGGCCGTCAACCGTGAATGACTTGTTGTGCATGCGCCGGTTGATGCGCCGGAAGTCCGTCAGGCCGCTGACCGCACGCCCCAGGGCACCGCGGCGAAAAGGGTTGAAGATACGGATGGCGATGTCCGGGTGCGCGTGCAGGGCCGCCAGTCCCTCGTCATAGCCCCCGGTGAATACGTCGTCGAGAAGCAGGCGCACGCGCACGCCCCGGTCCGCCGCCTCGAGCAATGTCGCCACCAGGGCACGGCCGGTGAGATCATTCTTGATCAGGTAGTACTGCAGGTCGATGCTGGTCTCTGCCCGGGCGGCGAGGAGGAGACGCGCGGCGAGGGCGTCGATCCCGTCATTGAGCACATGAAAGCCGGCATGCACCGCCGGACGATCCTCCAGCAGAGGTGACACCTCGGCCGCGAGGCGCGTTCCCGGGTCAGGCGGCAGCGCACTGGAAGGCTCCCGCGGGTAGTCACGGTCGATGGAAGCGCAGCCCGCGAGAAACAACACAAGCGCGCCGGCCAGTCGCTTCCCCGCGGCACGCCGGACGCATAGGCCAGGAAAGCGGCGGAAAAGTCCGCGCCGTGCTCTTTTCTCCGGTAGCATCCCGTCCATCGCAGCCACCCTGGTTATACGATCATGCCGAGGAAAGCACCTCCGCAACGCCGCGGCAACCCTCGCGGTCCGAATACGCGGCAGCGACGACGTGCCCGGCATGCGCCCGCGGTCGGGCAGGAATTCACCGGCACCGTCCGCGACCTGGCGGCAACGGGCGAGGGCATCGTGGAGCATCCCGGTGGCCAGGTGTGCTTCGTTCCGGGTGCCTGGACCGGCGAACGCGGCCGCTTCCGGGTAACCGGCCACCGGGGTCGAGCGGCCCTCGGCAGCCTGGTTACGCTGGAGGCGCCCTCCCCGGACCGGGTGACGCCACACTGTCCACACCACGGCCACGACGAGGCTCACTGCGGTGGCTGCCCGTGGCAGTTCGTGGCCTACGGCGCGCAACTGGCGGCCAAGGAGGCCCGGCTCCACAGCGCACTGTCGCGCCTCGGCGTCGCTGAGGTACAGGCGCCCATCTGGGCGGCCCCGGAGACTCTCGGCTACCGCAACCGGGCCCGGCTGCGCAGCGACGGCGAGCGGATCGGCTTTCTCGCCGCCGGCTCGAACCGGCTGGCACCGATCGACGACTGCCCCGTGCTTACGGCCCGCAACCGCGAGACCCTCGCGGCCCTCCAGGGCCGCCTGCCGGAGCCTGCCTGGCGGCCACGGCGCCGCGGCCCGCTCACGGTGCTGCCGATAGACGACGAGAACGGCCCCGAGGCGGTGGCACCCGACGCCCCGCAGCCCTTCCGCCAGGGTAACAGCGCGCAGAATGCACGCATGCGCGATTGGCTGGCCGGGTCCATTGCTGACTATGCGGGGCGCCCCACCGTGGAGCTGTTCGCCGGCTCCGGCAACTTCACGGAGGTCCTGGCGGCGGGCGGCTGCCGGCCCCTGCTGGCCGCGGACAGCGCCGGCGATGCGCTGGCAACCCTCGGGACCCGGGCCCTGCCCGCCGTAACCACGCTGGCCCTCGACCTCTTCGACGCGGCGGCGCCCGCTGCGCTGGCGGACGCGCTCGCGGACGCGGAGCTATTAGTGCTGGACCCGCCCCGGGACGGCCTGCGCCAGCTGCCGGCCTTTATCCGACGCGCGCCGAGGCTCAGCGCCGTGCGCTACATCGCCTGCGATGTCGCCACCTTTGCCCGCGACCTCAGCGCCCTGTTGGACGCCGGTTTCAGGCTCGAGGAAGTGCAGCCCCTGGACCTGTTCCCGCACACGCCCCACCTGGAGTTGCTGGCGCGCCTTGCCCGGGCGCCGCGCTGACGACCCCGGCGCGGCCGCATCGCTTCCCCCCGGGATCAGGCCAGGACCAGCCGCACCGCTTCAGCCAGCGCCAGCAGCCCGAAGAGCGCAAACAGCAGCGCTGCCGAACGGTGCACGACGCGCGCAGGGATACGGGTCAAAAGGGTGCGGCCGAAGATGATACCGAGCAGCGCGACCAGCCAGAGTGCCGCCGTCCCCCCAAGGAACACCGCGAGGAGTGCCTCGCCGCGAGCAGCGAGGGCCACCATGGCCAGCTGTGTCTTGTCGCCCAGTTCCGCGAGGAAAATCAGCAGGAAGCTGGTGAGCACGGCACCGAAGCGGCGGCCGCGACTCATCTCGGCCTCTTCTTCATCGCCAACATCCCGCCACGACTGCCAGGCAAAGGCGATAAACAGCAGTGCCGCGACCGCCAGAAGCAGCGGCCGCGGTACGAGCGTGGCGAGCCCTCCACCGAGCAGCACCGCCAGGACATTGAGCACGAAAAACGCCGCAAAGCTGCCGACGATAACCGGCAGCGCCCGGTAGCGGTGCGCCAGGCTCATGGCCATCAGCTGCGTTTTGTCACCGAGTTCGGCGACGAACAGCAGTCCGAAGGTAGACAGGAACACGGCAGGATCCACGGGCACTCGCTTAGTCGGGATGAGACACGGAACGGGGACGCGTAGTATACGCGCTGATCAGTTTCCCGCGGAGGCACCATGCACAGCGACAACCTGCATCTCTGGACGCACCGCCATGTCTTCGGCCAGGATCGGCGCCGGGCGGGCGAGCGGCGCACGCTGCTCGTCATCGCCCTCACGGCCGCGACCATGGTGCTCGAGATCAGCACCGGCATCCTCTTCGGCTCCATGGCCCTGCTCGCCGACGGCCTGCACATGGCCTCGCACACGGTGGCCCTCGGCATCACGGCCTTCGCCTATGCTTATGCGCGGCGTCATGCCGCCAACCCGAGCTTCAGCTTCGGTACCGGCAAGGTGAACGCGCTGGGTGGCTTTACCGGTGCCCTGCTGCTCGCCGGCTTCAGCCTCGCCATGGCCTGGGAGAGCGTGGCGCGCTTCGTCGCGCCCGTGCCCATCGCCTTTGACCAGGCCATCGGCGTGGCGGTGCTCGGCCTTATCGTGAACGGCGTATCCGTGCTGCTGCTGGGCGAAGAACATGATCACGGGCATGACCATGGACATGGGCACAGCGCCGAGCGCGGGCATGGGCACGCACACAGCCACGCCCATGGTCACGACCACAACCTGCGCTCGGCCTACCTGCACGTGCTCGCCGACGCCCTGACCTCGCTGCTGGCCATCTTCGCCCTGCTCGCGGGCAAGTACTTCGGCCTCAACTGGATGGACCCCGCCATGGGCATCGTCGGCGCGCTGCTGGTCGCCCGCTGGTCTGCGGGTCTACTTCGCGATACCAGCCATACGCTGCTGGACCGGCAGGCGTCCGAGGCGCTCTGTGACCAGCTCAGGGCCGCCGTGGAAAGCCATGGCCACGACCGCGTTGCAGACCTGCACCTGTGGTCCATCGGCCCCGGCATTCACGCCGCGGAGATCACCGTCGTGACGCACGACGACATTGCACCCCCGGCTGTCCGGGCCAGGTTTCCCGAGTCCTTGCGGGTTGTCCACGCCACGATCGAGATTCATCGCTGCCCGGCAGGCAACGGCTAGGTGCGGTTCGAGTTACCAGGAAGCAGTGCGCAGGATCGTCGGCTAAACTGGTACGAAAACGAAGTTTCGGGAGCCAAGCCCATGAAGCCACGAATGACCGCAGCGGCGGCCGTGTTCGTTTGCCTGGTGACACTGCCGACAAGGGGCGACAATCTACCCGATGCCGTTGAGCATCCGATGGTCGAGCGTTACCCCGGGCAGGAGCTTCGCTGGCAGGCCATCGACAACTACCGCGAGTTCCGCCTGCCCGTCGGGCCGGTCACCGGCTACCGCCACATCGACGACTGGCTCGAGACGCAAGGCAGGGTGACCCGGACCTTCTACGCCCTGGAGGGCAGCGGGCGGACCTGGTCCGAGGTGTACCTCAACTACCGCGGCGCCTTCGCGGCGGAGGGCTTCGAGATCCTCGCCGAGGGCTCCTCCGAGGACCGCAAGGGACCGGCAGTCGGCGGCCGCCAGTGGCTGGAGATCTACCTGCGCACCAATCCCGCCGGAACCGGTGGCGAGGTCAACACGCTGGCGGCGGGTTCCTCCACCTCCGGCGGCCAGGGCGCCTTCGTGGCGACGCGGGACCGGGCGGCCGGCCCCGTCTACGTGGTCGTCACCGTGGAGCAGCACGCAGCGGACTACATCGGCACACTGGTCGACATCGTGGAAGTGGAGCGCGCCGAGACGGGCCTGGTGGCCGTGGACGCGGAAGCGATCGGCCGGGACCTGGAGGAGAAGGGCCGGGTAGTGCTCGACGGACTCTACTTCGACTTCGACAGCCCGACCCTGCAACCGCGCTCCGCCGAGGCGCTGGGGAATATCGCCCGCTACCTCGACGCGAACCCGGCGCAAACCTTCTACGTGGTAGGGCACACGGACAGCCGCGGTTCGCTGGGCTACAACCGCGAACTCAGCCAGGCGCGGGCCCAGGCGGTCGTCGACGCGCTGGTCAACGACCACGGCGTCGCCCGGGAGCGCCTTGACGCCGCCGGCGTCGGCCCCCTGGTCCCGGTCTTCAGCAACGCCGACGACGCCGGCAGGGAGCGCAACCGCCGCGTGGAACTCGTCGAGCGCCTGTGACATCCGGCGTTATCGACGACCTGTCAGGTGACCCGCCCGGCGGCGGCCGCTGGGCCTGTGTCGCCGACACGGTCATGGGCGGGGTCTCCGGCGGGGAACTGCGCACGGAGATCGTCGCCAGCCAGCCCGCCCGGCACCTGACCGGCACCGTGAGCCTCGCCAACAACGGCGGCTTCCTGCAGATGGCGATCGATCTCGCGGCCGACGGCAGTAGCGTGGATGCGAGCGCGTTCACCGGGCTCGCGCTGACCGTCTGCGGCGACGGCGAGGAGTATGGCCTGCACCTGCGCACGGACGACGTCCGGCGCCCCTGGCAAAGCTACCGCGCCCGCTTCACGGCACCGGGCGCCTGGACCACCGCTACCCTGCCCTTCAGCGGTTTTGTCCCGCATCGCCTCGACGCCCCCCTGGACCTCTCCCGGCTGCGACGCATCGGCCTGGTGGCCATCGGCCGGCCCGGGCCCGTGGACCTTGCCCTCGGCGACCTGCGATTCTATTGAGCGGGAGAAGCCCCGCCTTCACGGCGCCACCTCCTATGGCCTAACATAGGGGCACGGGGCCGAAGCGTTTACCCTGGGCCCCGATCCCCCAGCCACCACCAGGACGGAAAGCACCCGTGAGCCAAGTCGACGAACAACGCGAGAAAATCCGCAGCGCCACCGGCTTCATCGCCGCCCTCGACCAGAGCGGGGGCAGCACCCCGAAGGCCCTGCGCCTGTACGGTATCGAGGAGGATGCCTGGTCCACGGACGCCGAGATGTTCGACCTCGTGCACGCCATGCGCACGCGGATCATGACCGCCGACGCCTTCGACGGCGAGCGCATTCTCGGCGCCATCCTGTTCGAGGACACGATGGACCGGGAGGTCCTGGGGCGGCCGACGCCCGAGTACCTCTGGGCCGTCAAGCACGTGGTGCCCTTCCTCAAGGTCGACAAGGGCCTCGACGAGCTCGCCGACGGCGTGCAGCGCATGAAGCCCATGCCGGGGCTCGACGACCTGCTCCGCCGCGCCGTTGAGGCCGGAATCTTCGGGACCAAGATGCGCTCGGTGATCAAGGAAGCGAACGGGGCAGGTATCGACGCCGTCGTGGCGCAGCAGTTCGAGATTGCCGGCCAGATCATCGACGCCGGCCTCGTACCCATCGTCGAGCCGGAAGTGGACATCCACTGCCCCGACAAGGCCGCCGCCGAGCAGCGGCTGAAGGCGGGCATCCTCGCCGCGCTGGACCAGCTCGGCGAGGGCCGGCAGGTCATGCTCAAGCTGACGCTGCCGGAAGAGGACGGCTTCTACAGCGACTGCGTCGCCCACCCGGCGGTGCTGCGGGTTGTGGCACTGTCCGGCGGCTACAGCCGCGCGGAGGCCAACGAGCGACTCGCCCGCAACCCGGGCGTGGTCGCCAGCTTCTCCCGCGCCCTGACCGAGGGGCTCTCCGCCCAGCAGAGCGACGAGGAGTTCAACGCCGCCCTCGACCGGTCGATCCAGAGCATCTACGACGCCTCGGCGACCTAGCTGCCGTTTCTGGCAAGTAAGCAATGCCTTAGAGAACATTCGCTCCGTGTAACGATGCGACAGAACCCAGGTTTTTCGTTGAGCGATTGATTCATTCAGGACGCCTGCAATCAATTTTCCGAGCGGTTTCGTGCAGCGCACTGGAAGGACCCGAGCTCGATGGACATTTTCAGCCCACTCACTAAGACTCACTGTTGCAACGCTATGAACCATGCCAGTGCGATAGCGATGGCCGGCACTGACAGCAGACAGGCATCGACTATTCGTAATGTACCTGGGCTGTGTTCGAGATACCGCTGATGAATCCTTGCAATTTCTCTTGCTGAGTCTCCACGGCCGAGCGCCAACCAATTGATGGCTAGCACTGCCATTTCTGCCGCAGCAAACCTACCGCCGCCCAGCAATTTCATCACGCCATCGGGCACCTCATAAAATAAGGTCAACAATGCAAAGAGAATAAAGAACATTAGCATTTGAAGAATCGTGAATGTCGCGACCGACGCAAAGGGCCCTTCTCGTGAATCTGGCTCCCGCTTGGCCACGAAGTTAAAGACCCGCGCATATGCGAGTCGATACAGCGTTTTCATTTTGATTTCAACGACTCTTCACTTAGTTACCACGCCAGTTACCTTCGTTCATGGTGTCCACCACAAAGTAACTCGAACTCAAAATCCAACCGTATGGAGGTAGAATCGACACCGCAACGAATCCGATATCAACCGCGTTCTTTACGTCGAAGCGCCTGGCGTTGAGGGATTGAATCGTATTTTCTGAAACAAGCGCAAGGCCGAAGACGGTACCAATACGACCGACTCGTGTGGCGAGCCTGCCGAGCAGAGAAACTGGATTCTCTTTGATCACTTTTTTACCAATAGCCGCAATGCTTGAAGCAGCAACAGTTGCTGGGGGCGCCTCATCCGGCGCGCTTCCAGAAGTCGGCGCAAGCGACACAAGGATTGAGCAACACCCTTTCTGTAGATTCGGTTATCTCTCGACCGCGGTTGCTCCGTCGCTGAAGGTGACGTAGCGCTTCTCAGCGGTCTGCCAGTCTTCCGCAATCTCCATCAGCACTGCCGACACCAGTCGCAGGCACGACGCTTCGTTGGGGAACAGTCGGGCGACGCGCGTGCGCCGGCGGATCTCCTCGATCAAACGCTCCACCAGGTTCGTCGTGCGCATCCGGCGCCGGCGGGTCGGCGGCAGGCTGAAGACCGTGAACCCCTGAGGCAGCGCCTCCTCGGCCCAGCTGGCCAGCTTCGGCGCCGTGTTCCGGTAGCGCTCGACGAAGCGCTCCAGGAGCCGCTGCGCCTCGTCCTGATCCGGGGCGTTGAAGATCGCACGGATGTCCGCCGCCACCGGTGCCCGAAGCGCCACCGTGGGCACGTACTGCCCGGCGTTCTGCTGCAGGTGGAACTGGCACCGCTGCCAGGGCACGCTGGGGAATACCGCCCTGCGCGCCGCCGCCTCCTCAAATGTGCGAAAGAAAATCTACGTTATCCAAAGCGATTTCCAGCGCTTTCCCGGATTGTGTGTTGCAATCCTGCACTTTGGACCTGATCCGCTACTCGATGCAGTTCGCCTCCCGGAGGGAGCGCAACACGCTGGCAAAGGCGCTACGACCGATCTACGCTGCAACCAGCGCGGACGCGTTAGACAAGAATGCGAGAGTCTATTCGTGGAGTCTGCCGGAAGGGTTAGCAGCACTACAGCCGGCGCCACCGAAGGTTCTCTGCGCCTTGGATAGGTTATCTTGTACCGAAGGAAAGCGATCAAGTATCTGGGTTAAGGTGAGGTTATCTTGAAGGGCGTCTTCTACGCGACTCCGCATATCATTAGATTCAGTTAACGAACAGAGAAACTCCTGCGACCTTAAGGAAACACTGGTTTTTCGCACGCCAAAGTAAGACGCAAGCATGAGCTTGCGGGTAATCGAGGCCGCGAGCCAGTCTTTCACCGGCTCCTCATTACCTCTATCGCTTAGCATCTCGAGCGCCACTGCATCATACCAAGCGCTCTCCAAGATCATATCTGCGGCTTCGGAGAAGGAAACCGTTTGCTCGTCATCACCAATAACACTCTGCGGTACTAAAACTAGTGCAGCAATCATGCAGTAAGACAACCAACTGTGTAGCGTTTTCCTCATCTTACTTATCCGCCCATAACTCGGTTCATGAAGAATGGTGAAAAGCCGCGCGGCGAGCCAGAGCCCGAAGCCGTCACAGACCAGCACCTTCATGCGGTTCGCTCGCTTGTTGGCGAACACATAAGCGCAGTGCGGCCGGGGCTCGCCGAAGCTGTTGATGACCCGCGCCAGCGCCTTCTCCGGGCCGGCGCGCATATCCAGCGGCTCGCGCGCCAGCCAGATCTCGTCGATGCGGATCATCGCATCAGCGCAATGAGCCAGGGCACGGACCGGTCGATCTCCGCCAGCGGCCAGTGCACAATGATCGGGACCTTCGGCGAGGGCAGCTCGATGCGCAGCAGGGTATCGTCTGCTTCAGCAGGAACCGCAGCATCGGGCTGCGCCACAGGCGCCGGCAGGCGGATAAAGTCCGGCTTGCCTTCATTGTCCAGCGTGCGGCGCCAGTTATAGCACCAGGTTGTCGTTGAGGCCGTGGCGGCGTGCGACAGCCGCGATAGACGCGCCGGGTTCCCGACACTCCGCGAGTACCTGCTCCTTGAAGACGCGGGAATCGCGGCGGCGGGTCTTGCGGGTACTGGCGCCAGCTTGGTGTTCTGAGAGGTCGTGCATGGTAGGTGTCCACTTGGCGATACGTGGACACTTACACTGATTACCCCGCGCCGGTTGGGAAGATGGGTTTACCGGACGCATACGTCGTAGGTAAAGGTTTCTACACATGTGCCGCAGCCACTGTGACCAGCCCCGGACTGAGCATTACCCAGCCTGAGGTGCAGAACGAGTGTTATTGAAACCTATGGGCGGTCTCTCGTCGATCAAGGTGGATCGCTCGCAATACAAACAGCAGTAGCAACCCCAAAAACAGCTCAAAGAGAAGCGCCAGAGAGGCCGTTCTCCTCAAGGAATCTTCTGAGGACACTACGACGGTATCGTCTATTGTCAGTCCGAACAGCGTTGAGTTCAAATCACGGTAAATCACGGTCGCTTTTTCCCCGTTTGCCTGCAACACAGCTTTACATCCGGGAACGCGAGTGACCGTTCTAAAGCTTCTTCCTGACGAGTCCTTTATCCACAGATACCGTTTTCCCCTGACGTCTCTGTTGCTGCAACTAAGTTCGTACTCACTAATCGACATTCTTACAAGCTCGGGCGGAGCGGAGATCTGAAATCCATATACAATCATGCCGAGAACGACAATGATCGCGTAAATCCATAGCCATTTACCGGTAAACACTAGTCTTGAACTCGTTGAATGTCTTGCACATCATAAATCACGCCTTGGAAACCTGCGTAAATGGCGAAGGCCTGCCATGCCGCCTCAATACGCGTGTTTACCCCTGTTATAAGATGCACAATGCCTGGAGCACCTGACGCAGTAATGGTAGCCAAATCGAAGAACGTTGTTACAGTTTGAGCGGTCGTCGGACTTACCCCACCAGCAACAAGACCGTCAACGAAGACATCAGTTCCGGAAGAACCCTCGATGACGTTTCGATAGCCGAGAACTGCGAGAGGGCCGCCGATCGAACAACCTGCCACAGTCGTACATGCCATTGACCCCACCACGGCTTCCACCGTGCCTACGAATATGGTGATAGCCTCCGCATATCCGATTTCATGGCCGCTGACTTTGTCAGTGTCTAGATTGAGTTCGTAGAAGACAACTCCTTCAGCAGTTACTCGATCGCCAGCCTGAACCCTATGCCCCCCCGAATCGAGGCCATTTGAGAAACTGGTGGTGTAGCCATTGCTTTCTCGGAGACGCTGCTCGCGATACTGGTCCATCAAAAAATCTGAGTAACCGTCTAAATCATTCCTTGGGCCACCAAAGTCTTGCCCCCCTACCGGTCCGGTAAAGGGTCCCAGCAAGCTCTGACAGGCTTCTCTGTTACCCAGCTCTCCACCGCAGGCTTGGAAGCCACTCGGATCCGTGTACTTCAGCGGATTATTGAAACTGTAGGTATACCGATTGTAATTCTGGGCGTCGTCTGGTGCTTGGGTTACCGGATCCGGACTCAACATTCTCCCCAGGCTCGGGCTATAGACCCGCCCGTTCATGTGGATCACCCCAATGTCGTCCAGGTGTTCATGGCCCGTATAGCCCCGCTGCTCGCTCGTGGTGACGGTGCCAGCCTGCCAGGTGCTCGCCATGCGCCTCTGGCCCCAGGCGTCGTAACTCAGGCGCTCCAGTACCGCGCCGGTGCTGCTGGTGATCGCCGTGATGCTGCCCAGGTGATCCCGGTGGAGGTATTTCTCCGTGACCATCGCACTGATGTCTTCCCGCACCAGGATGGCGCGACCATGGGCCTGGATCACATGGCGGGCGACCGTCTGGCCGCCGCCAGAGCGGTATTCGAAGCGGCCACCGACATAGTGCGTGGTTTCGCCATTGCGCTGCTTGGAGTAGCGCTTACGATCGGGGGCATAGGAAAAGGAGTACTGAATACCACCCTTACTGAGGTTAGTCGGCTTATTGTAACTGGACCACAGGATGCTGGGCTCATCAGTCCCAAGTGCAAAGTTGCCGTTGGCATCGTAAGTAAAGGCTCGAGAGCTTCCCCCCAGGGTGACCAGTGAAACGGCATGCAGCGGCCCCATCAGGTATTCGTAGCTGTCTGCAATATCAGACTTTTGTGTGATGCTGCCAGCTTCATCAAATGCATACTGGACCGCTGCCTGTCCGCTCACCTGTGCTGAGGTAAGGCGATCAAGGCTATCGTAGCTAAACGACTCTGATAGCGCCTGAAGATCATCACTGCGGGTCAGCATGTTCCCCACCGCGTCGTAGGTATATGAGAACTCCTGAACGACAGCCGTATGCTGTGAAAGCTGACTGGTGATGCGGCTGGATACGCCAGCGTAGCTCTGCGTCACCGTCGAGCCGTCACCCATCCATTCGCTTAGAATACGGCCCTTCGCGTCCGTAGCCAGCGTTTGGTAGTAAACCTCACTGCCACCCTGGTTCTGGACGCGCTCCAGATAACCCAGTGCGTTGTAAGTGTACTCAACGATGAACCCGGCGGGCGCTGCCGGGCTAGCCGGATACGTCTCTGTCGCCACTTGTCCGGCGGAGTTGTAGGTCACCGACTGACTGTAAAGCGAGCCCCCGATAACGGTCGTCACACTTGAAAGGCGACCGTTATAGCCGGGATTGTAGTAATACTGTCGATAGAAGTATGACTGCGATTCACTGTGTACCTTCCCCAGGCCCAGGTTTCCCCCTGTCGTGTCGTCATAACTCCAGGTGGTGGTGCCTTCTGGCTCGGTACGGCTCGTCATGCGGCCGAGCAGGTCGTAGGTAAAGGTCCTCGACTGGGCGGGTGCCGCCGCTGCCATCGCCGGTGAGACCTCCGAGAGCTTCTGGCCGAGCGCGTCATAGCTGTACGTGTACAAGCCGTGGTCGGGGTCGTCCTGCTGCAGGAGCCGCCCGTAGCGGTCGTAGCTGTAGTCGACGTCCGATTGCACCGCCGTCCCGGTGGCGGAACGTGCCCGCGTGCGGTTGCCCTGGGCATCGTAGCTCAACTGGAGTTCAGTGCCATCCCGGGCGATCACGCGGATTGCGCGTCCGGCGGCGTCGACGAAGGTCGTCTCCGTTCGACTCGCATTGTCCGTCACTGCCGTCGACAACCCATCGTATGTGGTTGTGGTCGATTGCATGGGGTCGGCTGCGCTCAACGTGGTGACGCGACCCAGCAGGTCATAGGAAAAAACGTTCCAGTCTGGGCTCGAACCGGCGAAGTAGGGTTCGGATTTGCGCAGCACACGACCTTTACTGTCGTACTCCGTGTCGACTAGCACCTTCGTCCCATCGAAGGACAGGGTCTCTTCGCGAACCGTGCGACCGAGCCGGTCAACGAATACGCGCTTCACCGGCTTACCCGACTCGATGACCTCTACATAATGCGCCGCAAACACGCCACTGCCCGTTGGATCCTCATACCGCAACGTTGACACACTGGTGCCATCCGGGCGCGTTTCCAGCTCGAGGTTGCCGAAACTGTCGTAGCTCCAGGTCGTGGTCAGTCCATTGGGGTCCGACTGCGACAGCCGTTTGCCGAACACCGGGTCCCAGGTCGCGGCGGTAACGTGGCCGAGGGCATTAGTCTGCGCCAGGGGGAACTGGCCTCTCGCATCGTAACTGTACGTCGTTGTGCGCGCCGGGAGCGCGGGGCAGGCAACCGTTTCCGTGAGGACATTGCCGAAGGCATCGTGGGTATGCGTCGTGGTGAGCTCGATGCCCGCACCAGCGCCGGGCTCACGCGTCACGGTTTCGAGCAGCCCCGTGCTGGAGCTGTAGGTATAGGTGGTAGTCTGGGTCTGTGCTGAGGTCATGCCACCGTTCAGCCAGAATTCCGTGCTCTTGGAGAGCCTCTGGCCGATCCACCAGTTCAACGTATCGTTGCTGTAGGTGGCCGTTGTTACCGTCTTGCGCACCTCGCTGTTCTCGACGTCGTTGGTTTCTACCGTTTCCGCTGTGACGTTTCCATAACTATCGACGGACCTGGTCGTCGACCGGGTTACGAGCAAACGGCCATCTCCCAGGTTGTAGCTCTCGTCGATCCGCGATTGCAGGAAAGCAGACACCGGCCCTGCGCCGATGGTCCCGTTTACAGCGTAGGTCAGATCGGAGGATTCCAGCAGCAGGTCATCGCTGCTTCGACGGCGCTCGATGCGTTTTGGCTGCATCGCGAGGGGGAAGGACTGCTCGTAATCGGTGACCGTTGTGACACCGCTATCTAGGTTGATGGCCGTGATACGGGCGAAGCCGAGGGTCGTCCGCCGATCGAGGTCCCAGCGCAAGCCCTCGTACGCGTAGGTCGTCTCGAACACACCGCCGATGCCGTCCGACTCGCGGAAACGGGAAACGACCCGTGTGGCATCCTGGATATCGAGCTCGGGAAGCACCGCTCCTGTGCCCTTGCTGTAGGTCGTGGAACCGGATGCCAGCCAGTCGTAGTCGAACTCGATCTCCCGGCCGCTCGGCTCGGTGATCTTGCTGACGAGATTCAAGCGTTCGCCGATGTTCTCATCCACGCGAACCACATCCGTTTCGACAATCGAAACAGGAAACCCAGGAATCTGGTAGGTCTGGGTCTTGCCGATCCAGTAATCAAGGAAGCCATCGCCATTCGTGTCCGTCGATCCATACGCGCCGTAGTAGTCTGACCACCACGGTATGATGGTGTGCGTTTCACGATCCGTCACGCCGCCCAGGTCCGTCGTGTGGCGCACCCGGTGGCGCGTCGGAGTGGGGTACCACTTCGTCTCTCGCTGCAGCTCGTCGAGGGTGCCATCGTGGTTCATGTCCACCGCCAGCGGCCTGTTCACCGCCACATCAGGCTCAAAACCGGCACCGTTGTTGAGCTGATACACCCAGTTATCGTTCGCGTCCGTCGTCTTTCGATCCCGCAAGCCATCACCGTTGAAGTCGGCATATTCGACCTGCATGACCCAGTCGTTGCCAGCCTGAACGAGCCTGGCACTCGAACCGAAGTCGATCATATCCAGGTTCTGAGGATCGCCGCTGTTCGCCTTCAGGTAGCGCGATTCCGTCATCACGTCGACCAGTCCGTCGCCCGTGTAGTCGGCGATATCGACGCTGTGTGGCACGTTCAGCAGCCAATCGGTCTCCGGCCCGAAGGCCGAACCGGTGTTCAGGGCATAGCGAACATCGTAAACCGTCTGGTTGCCTTGCTGGTCTTCTTCGATCGTAACCAGGTCGGGCAAGTGGTCGGCGTCGATATCGACGAAGAGGTAGCTATCCCGTTGCGCCGTCGAGCCATAGGCGACGTCGGTGAATCCGGTTGGACTGCTAAGGCCAACATCAAAGTTGGCGGGCTGTCCCGGGTTCTCTGTCAGCAGGATAAGGTCGGTGTTGCCGTCTGCATTCAGATCAGAGTAAAGGATCTCACAGCGCGGAGAGTACCAACGGGCGCTAAGTGGCCAGAGCGCTGGCGCGTGCCCCGTCGAACCCGAAAGATAAACAGCATGTTCGTACTCACCCGATGCCATAATGTGATCGCTCTTGCCGTCGCCGTTCAGGTCGTGCCAGCGTTGCGAGCTGATGTTGCTCATGCGCCCGACACCCGGCCCGGTCACATCTTCCTCCCAGGCGAAGCTGTAGCCACCACCAGAGGTGGCTTTCCATTCGATGATTAGCGGTTCCTGGCATGTACCGCCTACGTCGCAACGCGTGACGGATACCAGGCGGGAAACGTCGCGCGTCCCCGCCACCGCGTAGGCAAAGCGGTACTCGTAGCGCGCGGCACTATCGACGAACACCTCCAGCTTGCTGAGCCTTTTCGGATGGCGGCGAACGGTCGATCCACTCTCGTAGCTGACGAAGTCGTCGCTCCTCGCCTCGTAGGTAAAGTCAACGACGATGTTGTAGGACGTGCCGGCAGCAAGGTTCTCGTTCAGCTTCAATGCCGACGGATAGGACTGCCCGTTCAATGTGTCTTCGTGATACTCAACCCGGTAATGATTGCCGGCCCGATCTGTAGAGCCGGAGAGACGCCACATCCGCACGGTACTGGACGCTTCGGCTTCTACCCTGGCCGAATTGGATGCACCAAAATCCATCTGCCGACCGTCCCTGGCAAAGACCTCAAAGCGCTCCGGCCCATTGCCGGCAATACCCTGGGAAATGATCTTGCTGAACTGATCGATCTCTGTGCGGTACTCCGCACCGGGCATGCCATAGGTACCACTGACCAGCAGCAGCCGGTGGCCGTTGAGGCAGAAGACATCGTCATAGTCCAGACGGGGCGCCCGTACCAGCCCGTCTTGCGCGATGGTCTGCGAACAGCGTGTGATCTTGGCGTCGACGGCACCGGTCAGGAACCAGCCCATGCCGAGCAGGCCGTTCTCGACATTGCTGTTGTAGTTCAAGGCGAGCTGGGGATTGTGGCCGCCCGCAACCGCGGGTAGCTCAAGGGGCAACCGGTACACCGCGTTGCCGCCTGCGCTGACCGATGCCTCGCCTGCCGGGCCGCCTAAGTACTGACCGCCCAAGTGCGCGCCCAGCGTATTGGTTGGGGAACTCAGGGCGGGCGGCGTGGCCGCAGTGGCCGGAAAAGCAGCGGAGAGAAGGGCTAGAGCTGTGGCGAAGACGCCACCCGCGAGTCGATGCATGGCCGTCACCACCGAGAGAAGAACGCGTTACGGGCTTACGCTGAACGCGCTGGCACCCAGCCCCGCGTCAAACGGTTTTGGGCAGGCGGGCCCGTCAGCGTCATTCATGCGCAGTTCCCGGCTTTCACGCGGCAGGTCCTTCTCGCGATACTTGACCATGCAGGGGTCAGGGTCATGGAGCGTTACCGTTCTCCCCGAAGCTGAAAAGCTGATCTCATCGACCAGCATCTCGCTGAAGCGTGACTGGAGTCGCGTCGCGGGCCACCCCGAGAGCATCAGGTGAGCACCCGCCTTGATTTCTCCTGCATTTACGTCGAGAGACTTCCATTGATCTGCGGACTGGAGCGTCGCGCGACGAAAGGTCGAAACCGGAATCGAAGGGTCGATATTCGCGGGGCGACGGACAGCCGGTTCGTCGGCACGACGATAAAGCAGTTCGGCATAGCCGCCATCATTGATCACCAGCCGATGCACGACGACCCGGATGGAAACGGGGTTCTCGAAATCAAAGCGGTCGGACCGACTCCAGTCACGCGAGGGCTGACTGCGGTAACGGAAGTCACTGTATTCCTGAGGGCTCATGCCGGCTGCAAGCTTTGACTTGACGCCACCTGCATGAGACTGCATGGCCGCACCGAAGACTATCGCTGCCACAATGGCTGACAGGCGAACGAAGAACGTTCTCACGGTGTGGTACCTCTGAAACACCAAGCGCGATACTGATAACGTAGCCGAAACCACGAGTATCGCGAGCACTATGTTTTGAACAGAGTTAAGTTCTCCACTAAACCGATTAGTAGCGCCAGCAGCCCGCGGTGAAGGTGATCAAAGAGCTCCTGATCCTTCAATGCATGGTCGATTAGCTACGTTGCAGTTTTACTGCTTCTTCTAGTTTTTGGCGCTGAAGCGGCAGGTAAGCCCCGCAGAAGGATTGTTTGAAGGGGAACTGCTCGACTTTAACTGAGCCACTGTGTAACCAGCTGCGCGGCTAGCGGGGTCCCCGGGGGCCGAAGATGCTGGGTGCCGTGTCGAGTTGCCGGGGGCGCTTCGGGTCCATCTAACCAGCTAGCCGGACACCCCAACGCTTAAAGGTATCTGTTACCTGGGATTAGTTAGCGAACTCACCGCGCTGGGCTTCGGCCAGGCCCGCTTCCATTTCCTGGCGTACGTAGGCTTCGTACGCCACATCCTTCCAGGTCGCGTCGTCAGGGAGTTGCTCTGCAAGTGCATGCAGCGCGTCTTTAATGGGAACGGTCATTGAAAGCGCCTCCGATGGCGATCTGCACCAGCATAGCAAAACGTGAGTGACATCCACTCATCCAGGCCGCTCTTTGCTGCTCCCTGTCGCTATCCGGATCCTCGTCCCACCATGCCTGATTCAGCACGGCAAGCCCGTTGGCTTAGATCCGCACGTCGAGGGTGGCAGCGCGGCTTCAGCCACGCCAGCCCTCCAGCTCCAGCAGCCAGCGCTTGCGCGCCATGCCGCCGGCGTAGCCGGTGAGGCTGCCGTCCGCGCCGATCACCCGGTGACAGGGGACCACGATGGGCAGCGGGTTGCGCCCGTTGGCCGCACCGACGGCGCGCACCGCCCGGGGCCGGCCCAGGTCGCGGGCGAGGTCCCCGTAGCTGCGGGTCTCGCCGAAGGGGATGGCCGCGAGCGCCGCCCACACGGTCTCCTGGAACGCCGTTCCGGCAGCCGCCAGCGGCAGGTCAAAGGCACGGCGCCGACCCGCGAAGTATTCGCCCAGCTGCGCCACGGCGCGGCGGAGCACGGGTGTGTCGCCCGCGGGCAGGCGCTCGACGTGGGTCCCGGGGAAGGCGATCCGCTCGAGCAGCCCGTCGCGGGCAATCAGCTGCAGGGAGCCCAGGGGGGTTGTCAGGATGGCCGCACTCAGCATGACGGTTTCCTCCGCGCGCATCGTCCCGTGTAGCTTAGCCCGAAATGGCCACCTGCGCGCGGTAGTGGCGACGCCAGCTGAAAAAACCAACGGTTACGATCACGAGGTATGCGGCGAAGAGCGCCGCTGTCAGCTTCAGTCCCCGGTCGAGATAGAGCACGATGCTGGCCCCGTCGACGACGATCCAGTAAAGCCAGTTCTCCAGGATCTTCCGCGCCACCATCCACGTGGTGACGATCGCCCCCCAGGTGGTGAAGGCGTCGAGATAGGGCAGCGCGGCATCGGTGTAGCGGGTCAGAAGTGCCCCGGATAGAACGGACAGCACGAGGACGCCGGTAATGGCGAGGAAGTGATCCCGCGGCCCGAAGCGGCTGATCGCCAGGGTGCCGGCTTCACCAGGGCGCTTCCACTGCCACCAGCCATAGACGGCCATGCCCAGGTAGTACACCTGCAGCGCCGACTCCAGGTACAGGCGGACCTGCCAGAAAAGCACGAGGAAGATCGCCGTGCTGGCAAAGGCGGCATACCAGCACCAGAGGCTTTCCCGGGCCGCCAGCAGCAGGTACGCGATGCCGAGGAGGACGGCGAGGGCCTCCCAGGAGACCAGCCATTGCCAGGCGGGGACCACCGGTCAGGGCGCCGCGTCGATGGCCAAAGCCCCGGGAATGAACTTGCACACGAGCACCTGCCTGCCGAAGCGCTCCGCGCTGGCGCGCAGGGCGCGGGCAACGGTGGTCACCACCGTGTCGAAATCACCGCGCAGCTGCGTGCTCATGGCGTTGGTCACCACCGTGAGCCCGGCCTCGGCGGCCAGGTCGTCGATCAGCGCGCGGATCGGCGGCTCGTAGTCCTCGCGCAGCGGGTACAGGCTGAGTTCGGCGGTCAGTTCCATGGTGGGATCCGGGGGTTGTTGTCGGGGCCGCCAGTATAGCGGCAGCGGAGAGCCGCTTCAGGCAACGCAGTAAAAAGTGCAAACTGGGGGGCACCTGAAAAAGCAGCCCGGCATGCGTGGCCACGGTAGCCTGCGCTCGCGATAGTTTCGCTCACGCGCCCCTACCGGCGAAAGCCGACGGCCTTCGCTGCGCGCTGGCGACTGAACAGCAGACAGTAGAGGGTACGTCATGAAAGCAGTCATGCCACGAGCGCTGAACGGGTATGCGCCGGTCTTCACCGCCATCAGGCTGTTTCTCGCAGCGCTCTTCTTCGCCACTGCGCCCCACACCCTGGCCGCCGGGAAGATCTGGGAATCCGACCAGTCCGTTATGCGGAAAATCGGCCGGGTCGACGTGCGTATGGAGAAGAACTTTGCGCGCAACGCGGCGCCGGGCGCATTTGTCGTCAGCGCCATGGATCGCCAAACCAGTATCAGCGGTATTTTCCGCGGGGTGTGCTCGCCAGTGGTCGCGGTCGATGTCACGCTGACGGACGCACGCATGGTCGATTTGAGCCGCTTTGCAGAAACCCGCCGCGGCGCTGATCTACCCATCGACGCAACCTTGACGGCCGTGCGCGAGTCACTGGTCGAGCAATGCGAGCAACTACAGGTTATTCGACTCAGCTTCGACGCCATCAACGAACGCCAGCGCGACTATGCCTATGCAGGTACGCTGACCAAAGCCAACAGCTGGCAGCTACAGGACGGCAGGGTAGCCACGGACTACGACAGCGCCTACACCTTCAGCCTGCTCATGCGCAGTCCCTTCAGCCCCGCCGGCGTCCGCTACGAGGGCGGGTGCGACGACAAACCCACGCTTCTGCTCGAAGCGATCTACCAGAACAACACGGAGCGGGCCGCCGCAAAGCCCATCGGCATGAGCGACTACGCGTTCATCGCGCCGAGGATAGCCAGCGCCTATGCCAGCGAATGCCCCGGCGTGAAACAGATACGCTATGCGCTCAACCCCATGCCCGAGGACTATCGGTGCAGAGGTGACGGCGACTGCTTTCTGGAGGCCGAACATACGCCCGCCGGAGAGGAAAGCTGGGCCGTCAGCACACGGCAGTTCGCGCTGAAGGAGTACAACAACCCCATCGCCGATGCCCGGGATATGTTCGAAGTACTCGCAGCGGGCCGCTTTGATATTCTCGCGGACTATGACGGCTTCTTCCGCTTCTACTTCGAGAACTGGTTTGGCGCGTATTCCGACATGTGCAAAGCGCACATAGAAAACCCCGTGGGCCGCAAGATACAGATCGTCGAACGCACCTACGATAACGGCGTACTGATCGACGAGGATTTTGGCGCAGAGAGGCTGATCATGATCGAGAGCGCCTATGCCGACGATTACGACCGCTACTTCGGTTCTGCAAAGGCGTGGGCCACAACCTACGTACTCAACAAGGTAATGAATCAGCAAAACAGTGCCCGGGGACCGGCCAGCGCCGTGTTCAGCAGCTTCGGTTTCCTGACGGGCACCATCGATCAACTCGAAGGCATCACTCGCGACAGTTGCAGGGACGACAAGCTGCTCACGGCGCAGACGAATATGATCAGCTACGCGCGCAAGCAGCCCGCCGCCATCACCGGCAGGTACGCCACAAACAAGGAGCCACGGATAAAGTATGGTGACAACGGGCCATCGGCCCCCGACTTTACAGCGGAGCTCCAGGAGCGTCGTCGCCAGGCCGAACAGGCAATTCGTCAACGCAACCAGATCGGGACGATGGAGGATTGGTTGCAGCGCCAGGTCAACGCGCAGGATGACTCCAAGCCACGTAAAGGGCCTGAAAGCAAAAGCTCAGACGCGTCGACGCCCCCTGTTGCCGCAGGCGGCGTTGACAGGGCGAAGCAGTTCCAGGATCGGGAGCAGCTCGTTCGGGACCAGCAACGCCGCGTCAACGCCAAGCTGCAGGAGTTCCAGGAGCGCATGACGAGGGCAGGCAATCCCGGCGAACGCCAGGCGATACAGCAGGAAATGCAGGAATACTTCGCGACCATCCAGCAGGAATTGCAAAAGGAATTGCAGGCATTCGATAAGGCCCGATAGCAGTAACGGCGTTGGTCTCAGCCATTGCTACCCACCCGGAATCTCAAGCGGGCTGACAGGTCTTGAGGATGGTCGCGGCCGCCTGGCGGCTTCAGGCCTCGGCAAGCGCCGCGCCAAGCAGCGGCGCCAGCTCCACAGCGTTGCTCTCGTGCACGATCGAGTCGGTGCTCAGCACCTCGCCCACGCCGGCCTCCGCGAGCACCGCCAGGGCGTCGCCCGCGAACAGGGCGTGGGTCACCGCCACATCGACGCGGGCTGCACCCGCCGCGCGCAACGCCCGGCAGGCTTCCGCCAGGGTGCGGCCAGTGCTCGCCACGTCGTCGACGAGGACCACGGCGCGCCCGGCCAATGCCACGGCCGGCAGCTCGATGGCCACGGCGCGGTCGCCGCTGCGGGTTTTCGCCGCCACCGCGTGATCGAGACCGGCGCGGTCGGCGATTGCCCCGACCCACTGCGCCGACTCTTCATCCGGGCCGAGCAGCAGCGGGGCATCGCCGCGCGCGGCGAGGCGCGCCGCGAGCGGTTCGGCGGCGCTCAGCGCGAGCGCCCGCGGCACCGGCACCGCGTCCGCCAGCACCGGGGTGCGGTGCAGGTGCGGGTCGACGGTGACGACGGTATCGAAACAGCGCGCCAGCTCCCGCCCGATGAGGCGCTGGCTGACCGCCTCCCCGGGGTGGAAGGCGGTGTCCTGGCGCATGTAGCAGAGGTAGGGCGCCACCAGCGCCAGCGCCTCGACGCCAAGTTCCCGGGCAGTCGCCGCCGCAAACAGGAGCTCCACCAGTTTGTCGTTGGGCCGGTCGAGGCTGCGGCAGAACGCCACCCGGGGCGGCAGGGGCGTTGGCAAGCGCACCCGGCTCTCGCCGTCCGGGAAGCGGTGCACGTCGACCTCCGCATAGGCAACGCCGAGCTCAGCGGCCAGGCGCTGCGCCGGCGCCCGGTAGTCGGCGAAGCCGAGGACGACGTTCACAGCGGTGCCCACTCAGCCGTCCACCGCCAGCACGAAACCGCTGTCGGCCTCGGCGGCCTCGCAGGCGAAGGCGAAGTCCGCGTCGAAGGCCGCGTGGATCGCGTAAAGGGGGTCGCCTTCACGCACCGGGTCGCCCACCTTGCGCACCAGGTCGACCCCCGCGCCCTGGTCCAGCGGCGCGCCGGCCAGGCGGGCGATGCGCGCCATCTGCAGGTTATCGATCGCCGCCACCCTGCCGTCGCGGGGCGCGGCGATCTCGCGGCGCAGGCGCCCGGGCTCCGGGGGCGACGGGTTGACGCCCTGCATCTCGATGATCGCCCGCATGCGCTCGAGGGCCCGCCCGGAGTCGAGGATGTCGCGCGCCAGCACGTAGCCCTGGCCACCGCGCACGTCCGGGTCGAACTCGAGAATGCGGCTGGCGAGCTGCAGCGCTTTCTCGCGCAGGTCGCGGGGCTGGTCCGGGTCGTTCTCCAGCACCTGCATGACGTCCCGGGCCTCGAGCACGGGCCCGATGCCGCGGCCGATGGGCTGCAGCCCGTCGGTGATGATGACCTCCACGTGCAGGCCGATGCGGTCGCCGACGAACTCGAACAGCTTGCGCAGCCTTAGCGCCTCGTTCTGGGAGCTCACCTTGGCCGTGGGCCCCATGGGAATATCGACGAGGAGGTGCGTGGCGCCGGCGGCGATCTTCTTGGCGAGAATCGAGGCTACCAGCTGTCCCGGGGAGTCGAGGGACAGCGGCCGCTCCACGGCGATGAGAATGTCGTCCACCGGCGCCAGCCGCGAGGTACCACCCCAGGCCAGGCAGCCCCGCTGCGCGCGTACCACCTCGTTGAAGCGACGCGCGGTGAGCTCGACGTTGGCCAGCACCTCCATGGTGTCGGCGGTACCGGCGGGCGAGGTGATGGCCCGGCTCGAGGTCTTGGGAATGAACATGCCGTGGGCGGCGACGATGGGCACCACGAGCATGCTGGTGCGGTTGCCGGGAATGCCGCCGATGCAGTGCTTGTCCGCGACCAGCGGCTCCTTCCAGTCGATGCGGTCGCCGCTCTCGGCCATGGCGCGGGTCAGGTGCAGCACCTCGTCGCGCTCCATGCCGCCCTGGGTGCAGGCCACCAGGAACGCCGCCATCTCGATCTTGGCGTAGCGGTGCTCGCCGATCTCGCGGACGATATCCCGGTAATCCGGGTAGCCAAGGGTCTCGCCGGCGATCTTTCGGTGCACCGCGCCGATGGAGCGCGGTGGCCGGGCATGCGCGATGCGGGCCGCCTCGCCCTCGGCGAGCCCCAGCTGCTGGAAGGCCTGCAGGCTGAGGCCGAGTTCATCGGGGCGCGTGATGGCATCGTCATCGACGACATTGAGCACCGCGAGCACCGGCTCGCCGCCGTCCGCGGGAGTGATCTCCACCTTGTTCAGGGCCTGGAAGCCGGCGCTGCGGTAGACATGGCAATCCCGGTGCAGGAAGGCCACGTTCTCCCGGTAGGTATCGATCCCGACGCGCCGCACGGTCAGCGTATGGCGTCCGTCACCGGGCATGGCGCGATCCTTTCATTGTTATGGGGCTGCCAGCTTGCCCCGCCGGCAGCCCTGCGTCTAGGCCCCGGCGCCCCGAAGCAGCGGCGCAATCTCGTCGAGGGTCGCCGGGTCATCGATGGTGCCGGGCACCTTGTAGTCCTCGCCGTTGGCGATCTTCTGCAGCGTCGCCCGCAGGATCTTGCCGGAGCGCGTCTTGGGCAGCCGCGACACCACCCGCGCGTGGCGGAAGGCCGCCACCGGGCCCACCTCCCTGCGCACCAGGGCAACGACCTCGTCGGCGATCTCCGCCTCCGGCCGGTCGACCCCGGCGTTCAGGATCATCAGGCCCAGCGGCACCTGCCCCTTGAGGTCGTCGCGAACGCCGAACACCGCGCATTCGGCCACGTCCGGGTGGGAGGCGATCACCTCCTCCATGCGCCCGGTGGACAGGCGGTGGCCGGCCACGTTGATGACGTCGTCGGTGCGGGCCATGATGTGGATGTAGTCGTCCTGGTCGATGTAGCCCGCGTCACCGGCGTCGTAGTAGCCGGGGAAGCGCTCGAGATATTTCTCGAGAAACCCCGCATCGTTGTTCCAGAGCGTCGGCAGCGCACCGGGCGGCAGCGGCAGCCGGATGGCCAGCGCGCCCATCTCCCCGTGCGGCACCGGCTCCCCGGCCTCGTCGAGAACCGCGATGTCGAAGCCCGGCACTGCCTTGCCCGAGGAACCGTGGCGCACCGGGAAGAAGTGCTCGCCGGCGAAGTTGGCGATCGCCGGCCAGCCGAGCTCCGTCTGCCACCAGTGGTCGATGACCGGGACATCCAGCAGTTCCTCGGCCCAGATGATCGTGTTCGGGTCCGCGCGCTCGCCGGCAAGGAAGAGGTACTCGAGGCTCGACAGGTCGAAGCCCTCGGCGCCCTCACCGTTCGGATCCTGCTGCTTGATCGCGCGGATCGCCGTCGGCGCGGTGAACAGCACCTTCACCCGGTGCCGCTCGATCAGGCGCCAGTAGGTCGCGGCGTCCGGCGTACCCACCGGCTTGCCCTCGAACAGCACCGTGGTCGCACCGCGCAGCAGCGGCCCGTAAACGATGTAGGAGTGGCCCACGACCCAGCCGATATCCGACGCCGCCCAGAACACGTCGCCCGGGTCGATGCCGTAGATGTTGGCCATGCTCCAGTAGAGGGCCGCCATGTGGCCGCCGTTGTCGCGCACCACGCCCTTGGGGCTGCCCGTGGTCCCGGAGGTGTAGAGGAGGTAGAGCGGGTCCGTCGCGGCGACCGTGGCACAGGGCGCGGGCTCGGTGCCGGCGACCGTCTCCCAGTCGAGGTCCCGGCCCGGCACCAGCGCGGCGGGCTCGGCCTCGCGCTGCAGGATGACGCAGTGCGCCGGCTTGTGCGCACAGGCCTCGACCGCCGCGTCGAGGAGCGGTTTGTAGGGGATGATCCGGGCGTGCTCGATGCCGCAGGAGGCGGAGAGCACCACCTTCGCCCGGCAGTCGTCGATGCGGAACGCCAGCTCGCTGGCCGCGAAACCGCCGAAGACCACGGAGTGCACGGCACCGAGGCGGGCACAGGCGAGCATGCCGATCACCGCCTCCGGCACCATGGGCATGTAGATCACCACCCGGTCGCCGGGGCCGACCCCGAGCTCGCGCAGCCCCCCGGCGAAGGCGGCGACCCGGTCGCGGAGTTCACGGTAGGTGAAGTACGCAACGCTGTCCGTCACCGGGCTGTCGTAGACCAGGGCCAGCTCGTCGCCGCGCCCCGCCTCCACGTGCCGGTCGATGGCGTTGTAGCAGGTATTGCACTGGCCATCGCTGTACCAGCGGTAGAGCGGCGCCGCGCTGTCGTCGAGGATGGTCTCCGGGGCGCGGACCCAGTCGATGGCTTCCGCGGCCGCCCGCCAGTGTGCGATAGCCTGATCCCTGTCCATGGTGTCCCCCTGCTGGCCGTGGCGGCGGGCTGGGCCGCCCGCGCTTTCGGCGCAGTATAGACAAGGGGGACCGCGCGCACCCTTCAACCAAGGTCGAAGGGTGCCGGAGCCCCGGATGCTCCGCGCCCAGTCGCTACCGGTCAGTCGCTGCTGGCGATCGCGGCACCGCGCCGCCGCAGCTCGATGCGGACGCGCCGCTCCAGCGCATAGCCGTCGAGATCACCTTCGGCAGCCCGGGACTGGCCCTCACCGTGGCCGTGGACCGAGACCCGGTCGACTGGCACGGCCGCATCCACCAGCGCGCTGGCGACCGCCTGCGCGCGGTCCAGGGCGAGCACGGCGTTGTCATCGGCCGGCCCGCGCGGGTCCGCGTAGCCGTCCACGCGCACCTCGATATCCGGGTTCGCGGCGAGAAACTGCGCCAGCAGGCCGAGCCGGGCCCTGCCGGCGTCGGTCAACCGGCTCTCACCGGTGCGGAACAGCAGTTCCAGCTCGAGCTGCTCGAGCGCCATGCGCGCGTAGCGGGCGGTCTCGCGGCGCTCTGCGCGTAGGGCTTCGTCCAGCGCGGCCAGGTCCTGCTCGAGGCCTGCGACGTCGCGTTCCCGCTCGGCGAGCTCCGCGCTGACCGCAGGCAGGCGGTCCGCGCGCTCGACCTGCTCGCCGAGCCAGGCACCACCGAGGGCGCCGAGAAAGGCACCGAGGGGACCGCCGGCGGCCGCGCCGGCGGCAATGGCCGTCAGGGTCGTGGCATCACGCTTGACCTCCGTGGCAACGGCCGCGCCGGCCGGTGCGGCGAGCACACTGCCGAGGACGAGGACGCTGGCTGCAGTGGTGAGGGGCTTCTTCATGGCTGTCTCCTTGCTCCGTGGATGCCGGCAGCGCCGGCGGGCAAGGGGAATTACAGCGCGCGCCGCGGGCAGCGCGGGGGCAGGCCCGTGGCGGTCTGGCGATCGATTGTGGCGAATGGTGGCAGCGGCAGCCCGGGGGGGGAGTGCGGATCAGCCGAGTGCTTCCCGCAGCGCCTCGCAGACCCGCTCCACCTCCGCCGGGCTGTTGTAGTGAACCAGCGACAGGCGGACCACGCCGCTCGCCGGGTCGATGCCCATGGCCTCGAGCAGGCGGTGGGCATAGAAGTGGCCACTCTCCGCGCCGATGCCCGCGCGATGGAGGCCGGCGGCCACCGCCGAGGGGACCTGCCGCGCCGGCACGAAGGACACGGTGGCCGAGCGGCCTGTGGTGTCCGGCCGGCCCAGGAGGCGCACGTCGTCGCGGTCGGCCAGCAGCGCCAGCAGCGGCCCGGCGAGGCCGGCCTCATGCGCGGCCATGGCGGCGCCCACCCTGGCCAGCCGGTCGCGGCGCGGGGCGGCCTCCGGTGCGCCGAGCCGGGCGGCCAGCGCGTCGAAATAGTCGAGGACACCGGCACAGCCGGCTACCGCCGCGTGCTGCGGGCCCGCGGGATTGAAACGCTTGTGGCTGTCGCCCTCGAGGAAGTAGTGGCACTGCGGTGTCGCGACCGCCTCGGCGGCCTGCGACAGGAACATGAGGCCCTGGTGCGGCCCGTAGACCTTGTAGATGCTGAACAGGTACAGGTCGACATCCAGTTCCGCCGGGCTGCACAGCTCGTGCGGGGCGTGAGCGACCGCATCGACCGCGACCAGGGCGTCGCTGCGCTCGCGCACGGCGGCGGCGATGGCCTTCACCGGGTTGGTACTGCCGAGGATGTTCGAGCTCTGGGTAAAGAACACCCAGCGCGTGCGCGGCCCGAGCAGCGGGTAGAGGTCCCCGGGGTCGAGTTCCCCGCTCACCGGGTCCACGGGCCATTCGCGCACGGTGACACCGCGCGCCGCCGCGGCCCGCCGCCAGGCGCCCTGGTTGGCCTCGTGGTCCTGCACCGAAACCACGATCTCGTCACCCGGCTCCCAGCCCGGCGCGAGCGCCTGGGCCATGACGTAGCTGTTGGCGGAGGTCGACGGGCCGAAAGTCAGCTGCGACAGCGGCACGCCCAGCGCGTCCGCCCAGCCCTCGCGCGCCCGGTCCATCGCCGCGCCCGCCTCCCGGGACGGCTCGAAGCGGCTGTAGGGCTGCACCCGCATGCGCCGCTGGTAGTCGTCGAGGATCGCGAGCACCGGCTCGGCCACGAAGGTGCCACCGGCATTGGCGCAGAAGACCTGTTCTCCAGGCCCGGCAAGCGCCGGGAACTGGCTGCGAACCCAGGGGAGGACCAGGGCGGGCGTGTCGGCTTTCCGGGCGGGCTGGCTCACCGGCATCGGCTACCCGTCCTGTTCGTCGTCGCGCAGGAGCCCGTAGACCAGGATGAGATGGCCGTCAAAATCGATGATGCCGAACTCCATGCCGGGTCGGCCGGCCTCGCGGCTCATGAACTCGACCGGTTCGATGGTCTGGAGGCCCATGGCCTCGACCCGGGCCTTCACGCCCTCGACATCGGCCACGGTCTGCACGAAGGCGACGGCGCGCGGGCTGTCGGGCAGCCCGAGCGCGATGCCCGGCACCTCGCCCAGGCCGAGAACGTTGCTGTGCCCGCCATCACCGTCGAGGTAGGCGAAGCGCTTCATGGCGCCGGGCTCGATGTTGAAGAAACGGTAGGAGTAGGAATCGGCCGGTGTGTCCGTCACCCGGCTCACCGAAAGGCCGAGCACGTCGCGGTAGAGCGTCAGGGCGCGCTCGAGGTCCGCGACCAGGATCGAGTGGCGGTAGACCGGGGCCAGCCGCTCCACGGGCGCATCGGCGGCCCGTGCGATCGCAGAGGGCAGCAGCGGAAACAGCGCCAGCAGGGCAACGAGGAAAGCGCGCAGGAGGGGCATGGGGTTCTCCGGTAGCTGGTCAGGGCAAACGGTCGTGTAAAGCCTTCCTGCGCAAACATAGCACAGGGGCGCAGGCCAGTTGTGTCCCGCGCCGGGACCCTAGAGTTCGCCGAGGTCGACCAGCGTCCTGGCGCTCTCGAGGATGGCCTCCCGCGCCGGCACGAGGTCGCGGCCGAGCAGGGCCCGCGCCCGGCTGTTGTCGAAGGCGCGGGTCTTGCCGAGTTCGGGGACGATCTGCTTCAGCGTGGGGTTCAACAGCGACAGCGCGCGCACCAGCCAGTTGGGCAGCTCGCCCTTCGGCAGCTTGCGCGCCGGGTAGGCCTCGCGCAGCACGTCGCCGATCTCGCTGAAGGTGAGCACGGATTCACCGAGGAGAAAACGCCGGCCCGGCGCCTCCGGGTCGGTCATGGCGGCGACGTGGGCATCGGCGACGTCGCGCACATCGACCACGCCGAAGGTGAGCTTCGGGTAGGCCGGCAGCTTGCCCTGCATGGGCTGGACGACCACCTGGAGGGAAGCCGAGACATCGCCGCTCATCGCCGGCCCGAGCACGACCACCGGGTTGATGCAGGCGAGCTCGAGGCCGGCGCCTTCGCCCTCCACGTACTCCCAGGCAGCACGCTCCGCGAGCGTCTTCGAGCGCGTGTAGGCGGTGTTGTCCGCGAGGTTGTCGGGATTCGACCAGTGGCTCTCGTCGAGTACCGCGGGGCGGCGGTCGCCCCAGCCATAGGCGATGGCCGCCATGGACGAGGTCATCACGGCCCGGCGCACCCCGGCCGCCTTCGCCGCGCGCAGGGCGCGGAGCGCGCCCTCGCGGGCCGGCCGGATCAGCGTATCGTGGTCTTTCGGCAGGTTCGCCGGCAGCGGTGACGCCAGGTGCTGCAGGTAGTCGATGCCGTCCATGGCCTCGGCCCAGCCGTCGTCGCCGGTGAGGTCCGCGGCGACGATGTCGATGGCGATGTCGCGGCCGGCGTAGCGGCTGAGCGTGGCGTTGAGCGCGGCCGCACGCTCCGCGCTGCGCGCCGTACCCCGTACCTCGTGCCCGGCCTCGAGCAGCCTGAGGATCGTGTGCGATGCAATGAAACCGGTCGAGCCGGTGACGAGTACCCTGGCCATGGGCGGTTCCCTCGCTGCGAGCGTCCTGCCATGCTACACCCGCCCCCGGGGCGCAACCACCTTCGCCCGGCCCCAGCCGGCCCCGGGCAGGGGACAGCCCCATGGACTGACCGTCTCATGGATCGAAAGGACACCCGCCATGCGCCGCCTCGCCCTGTTCCTCGCCATCGCCGTCGTCATCGGCCTGTTCTTCGGTCTCGGCCTCGACCGCTACCTGACCCTCGCCTACGCCCGCGAGAGCGTGGCGCAGTTCCAGGCCCTGCGGGAGAGCGAGCCGCTGGCGCTGATCGCCGGCTACTTCGCCGTCTACGTGACGGTGACAGCGCTGTCGCTGCCCGGTGCCGCGATCATGACGCTCGCCGGCGGCGCCCTCTTCGGCCTCGCCCAGGGCACGCTGATCGTTTCCTTTGCTTCCAGCATCGGCGCCCTGCTGGCCTTCCTCGTTGCGCGCTACCTGCTGCGCGCGACGGTGCAGGACCGCTTCGGTGACCGGCTCCGGGCCATCAACGACGGCATGCGCCGCGACGGGGCGTTCTACCTGTTCACGCTGCGCCTGGTACCGGTGTTTCCCTTTTTCATCATCAACCTGCTGATGGCGCTCACGCCGATCCGCGCCGGCACCTACTACCTCGTCAGCCAGGTCGGCATGCTGCCGGCCACGATCGTCTACGTGAACGCCGGCACCCAGCTCGGGCAGCTGGAGAGCGCGAGCGGGATTCTCTCGCCGGAACTGATCGCCTCCTTCGTTCTCCTCGGCCTGTTCCCCCTGCTCGCCCGCAAGCTCACGGAAGCGCTGAAGCGCCGCCGGGTCTACCGGCGCTGGCAGAAGCCGAAGCGCTTCGACCGCAATCTCCTGGTCATCGGCGCCGGTGCTGCCGGCCTGGTGTCCGCCTACATCGCCGCCACCGTGCGTTCACGGGTGACCCTGGTCGAAGCGGGGGCCATGGGCGGTGACTGCCTGAACACCGGCTGCGTGCCGAGCAAGGCCCTGCTCGCCAGTGCCCGGCTGGCGGCTCGCCTGCGCGACGCGGAGCGCTACGGCATCCAGCCCGCGGGGGAAGTCACGGTGGACTTCCCCACGGTAGTGCAGCGCGTGCAGTCGGTGATCCGGGCCATCGAGCCCCACGACAGCGTGGAGCGCTACGAGAGCCTGGGCGTCGACGTCGCGCGCGGCTACGCGCGGATCGTGGATCCCTGGACCGTCAGCATCCGCGACGAGCACGGCAACGAGCAGCGGCTGACCAGCCGCGCCATCGTCATCGCCGCCGGTGCCGCCCCGGTGGTACCGCCCCTGCCCGGCCTCGATGCGGTGGAGTGCCTGACCAGCGAGACGCTCTGGGATGCCATGGCGACCCGCCCGGAGCCCCCCGCGAGACTGGTAGTCCTCGGCGGCGGCCCCATCGGCTGCGAGCTCGCCCAGGCCTTTGCCCGGCTCGGCAGCCAGGTCACGGTGGTCGAGATGCTGCCGCGCCTGCTCGGCCGGGAGGATGAGGAGGCAGCCGCGGTCATCGCCGAGACCCTGGCTGTCGACGGCGTCAGCGTACACACCGGCCACCGCGCCGTGCGCTGCGAACCCGGGGAGAACGGCGCGCCGGATGTGCTGGTCACGGAATGCGACGGCGCCGAGCACCGCCATGCCTTCGACACGCTACTCTGCGCCATCGGCCGGCGACCGCGGTTGACCGGTTACGGCCTTGAGGACCTCGGCATCGACACCGGCGCACCGCTGGTTGCCAACGACTACCTCGAGACCCTGTACCCGAACATCTTTGCGGCCGGCGACGTGGCCGGTCCCTACCAGTTCACCCATGTCGCCTCGCACCAGGCCTGGTACGCCGCGGTGAACGCGCTCTTCGGCCAGTTCAAGCGCTTCGCCGTCGACTACCGGGTCATCCCGCGGGTGACCTACACGGACCCGGAGGTCGCAAGCGTCGGCCTCACGGAGGCGGAAGCGGCGGAGCGCGGCATCGCGGTCACCGTGACCCGCTACGACCTCGAGGATCTCGACCGCGCCATCGCCGACGGCCACCCCGGCGGTTTCGTGAAGATCCTCACCGCGCCCGGCAAGGACCGCATCCTGGGCGCCACCCTCGTGGGCGACCACGCGGGGGAACTGCTGGCCGAGGTCGTGCTGGCCATGAAGCACAAGCTGGGGCTGAACAAGCTACTGGGCACCATCCACGCCTACCCGACCTGGGCGGAGGCGAACAAGTTCGCCGCCGGCGCGTGGAAGAAGGCGCATGCGCCCGAGCGGGTGCTCGCGCTGCTGGAGCGCTACCACGGCTGGCGCCGGGGCTAGTGTCCCGAGTCAGAAGTTCAGCTAATCCCGGCTCGGCAACGGCTAGCGCGGCGGATCCACCCGCGCGGCGCTCGAGCCGTTCACCCGGTACCAGCCCGCTATGGAGTAGCGCGGGCGGGCCGCCGGCAGCACTTCGTGGGGGATATCCTCGGACAGGAAGGTGACCAGGGTACCCTGCAGCGGCGTCACCCGCAGGCCTTCACGGTCGTCGGCGTCGCGGTACAGCACCAGCTCACCGCCGTCGGCCGGGCCCCAGCCCGGGTTCAGGTAGGCGACCAGGGACAGGACCCGGTTCGCCTCGCCGCGGAAGGCGTCCACGTGGCGACGATAGAAATCCCCCGGGCCGTAGCAGGCATAGTGACTCTCGAAGGAGAACAGGCCGAGGAGCAGGTGGCGGTTCAGTGCCTCGCGCAGCCGGCCGGTCCAGGCGACCCAGGCCGCGGCGGCCGGCGAAGCGCCCTGGATCCAGCAGATGGCGTCGCCGCGCACGAAGCGGTTGAGCTGGTGGTCGCCGGCGCGACCGACCCCGGCGGGCCGGAAGGACTGTGCCGGCAGTGCTGCCACCTCGGTCCGGAGCGACGCGGCGAGTGCTTCCGGCAGGGCACCGTGACGAACGCTGTAGCCGCCCTCGCGCAGGTCGGCGGCTATGGCCTCGAACAGGGTCTCGTCGCCACCAACGGTGGGGGCTGGCTGCGCTGGCATGGATCGATCTCCACAGGGGCGCCGGTACGCCGGTGCTGCCTTTTACGCCGATCCCGCCGCCGTGGCAAGCACCGCCGTCACTGGTCGCCGTGTTGCGGCAGGTTCGCGGCGATCTCGGCCGCCAGTTCGGGCTGTTCGCGGTAGACGTCCTCGACGCTGCGCCACCGTCGCTCCCGCTCGTCGTAGCAGCGGATATCGCCGTGCCCGATGTCGTAGATCCAGCCGTGGAGTTCGAGAGCATCGCTGGCAATGGCGGCAGCCACCGCAGGATGGGTCATCAGGTGGCGCAGCTGCAGCACCACGTTCTCCTCCGTCAGCTCCGAGAGGTGCTCGCCGCGGAGGCCGCCGTGCCGCGCCCGCACCGTGGCAACCGCTGCCAGCGTGTGCCCCAGCCAGTCACTCGTGTGCGGGAGTTCGCCGAGGTCCTCCGGCGCCATGGCGCCCTTGATGGCGCCGCAGTCCGTGTGACCACAGACCACGACGTGCTTTACCTTCAGCGCAGAAACAGCGTACTCGATAGCGGCGGTCGTCCCGCCCGCATGGCGCTCGTGCGGCGGCACGATGTTACCCGCATTACGGATGATGAACAGGTCGCCGGGGGCTGCCTGGGTCACCAGGTTGGGGTCGATGCGCGAATCGGAGCAGGTAATGAAGAGAATGCGCGGATTCTGCGCGCTCGAGAGCTCCGTGAACAGCTCCTGCCGCTCCGGGAAGATCTCTGTCTTGAACTTGTATACCCCGGCCAGCAGCTTGCGCATTCCGCCCCCTGAAACCCCGCGGCCACCTGTTGCTCCTTATGGTCGCGAGTATAACAGGGGCGCGGCAGCGGCTGTTCTCTTGCGCTGCCTGCCGGGTTATCCTGCGTGCCGCTTCAGGGGGCGGCCGACATTACGATCCATCATGCAAATCGCTAGAAGCCGTGCCAATGGCGGTCGTGCTGCGCGAGCCGCGGAAAGTCGCATGCGCTCATCGCGGCGCGCCAGCTGCGCGCTGCTGATCCTGCTCGTCCTGCCGTCCGCCGGCAGCCTCGCGCTGCATCACGAGCGCAGCCCCAGCCAGTTCCTCGTGCGCCAGTACGAACGGGAGCACGGCCTGCCCTCCGAAACCGTCTGGATGGCGCGCCAGGGGCCCGCGGGCTACCTCTGGCTGGCGACCCGCCGGGGCCTGGTGCGCTTCGACGGCCTCAATTTCACCGTGTTCAACGCCGAGAACCACCCGGCTTTCGCCAGCAGCGATGTGCGGGTGATCGAGTGGACGACCGACGGGCAGCTGTGGATCGGCACCTACGGTGGCGGCGCCCTGCGCATGAACGGCGACCGCTTCACGCCGTTCACCCGCGAGGACGGCCTCGCCAGCGACACCGTCTACGACATTCACGTCGCCGACGACGGCACCGTCTGGTTCGCAACCGGCAGCGGCGTGAGCCGCTACCGGGACGGCGAGTTCCGGACCCTGGGCGAAGCGGAAGGGCTGGCCACCAACCGGCTGTTCCAGATAGCGGAAGGCGGCGATGGCGTGCTCTGGTTCAGCAGCCTCACCAGCGGCCTCTCGGTCCTCGACGGGAAAGGCTTCCGGGCCGTCGGCGTTGACGAGGGGCTCGACTCGCCACAGGTGCTGCTGCTGCACCGCGACCCGGACCTGGGCATCGTTGCCGGCACCCAGCCCGGCGGCCTCTATCGCCTCGGCGACGACGGCGGCATCGACGCGCTCAGCCTCGGCGAGCCGCTCCCGGTGCAGTCCATGCTGCGGGACGACGAGGGAACGCTCTGGCTGGGCACCTATGGCAGGGGGCTCTGGCGCCAGTGGGCGGACGGTCGACGGGAGCGCTTCCCGCTGCCGGGTGCCGGGCTGGTCTTCGACCTGACCGAGGACCGGGACGGCAATCTCTGGGCGTCCACGGTACGCGGCCTGTTCCGCATCCGCGACAGCGCCTTCATGCCCTTCGGCGAGGCAGAGGGCGCTTCCGACGCCGTCTTCGTCGTCGCCGTCGACAGCGACGGCAGCGTCCTCGCCGGCGCTGAAAACGCCGGGCTGTTCCGCATCACTGCGGACGGCCGCAGCAGCGAGCCGTGGCCCATGCTCGCCGGGCAGAGCGTGTCATCGCTGCTGCTACGCGACAACGGTGAACTCTGGGTGGGCACCTTCGGCGATGGCCTCAAGCGCTTCGCGGACAGCGCGGGCGGCCGGCTTATCGGTACCGTGGACGGCCTCGCCGGCGGGCACATCCTGGCGATGGTCGAGCGCGCGGACGGCAGCGTCTGGATCGCCTCCGACGGCGGCGTCGATCGCTGGCAGGATGGCGCAGTCGAACCGGCACCGCTGCAGCAGGCTGTGTCCGGGACACTCGTGCGCCATTTCCGGGAAACGCGTGACGGCACGCTCTGGCTGGGAACCAACGACGGGATCCTCGCCTGGGACGGGGAATCGGTTCGGCGCTGGAACCGCGACGACGGCCTGGCAGGCAACATCGTCGTCGCCATCCACGAGGACCCGCGGGGCATCCTGTGGATCGGCAGCCGCGACGGCGGCCTGACCCGTCGCGAGGGCGACAGGCTGTTCGCCTTCGGGGCGGAGCAGGGGCTGCCCCAGCCATCCGTGCTGGCGATTCTCGACGATGGTGATGGCGGGCTCTGGCTGCCGGGCGGTGAGGGGCTCACCTGGGCGGACCGCGACAGCCTGGATGTCGTGGCCCGGGGCGAGGCCGCACAGGCGACCGCCCGGTTGCTGCGCGAGAATGACGGGCTGCGCTCGGCGCAGTTCCAGGGCGGCTTCCAGCCCGCGGGCGCCGCGGGCCCGGATGGGCGGCTCTGGCTGCCGACCAACGGCGGCGTCGTCGGCTTCGACCCGGACGCCGTGCTCGCGCCCGCGCCCCGGCTGCAGAGCTATGTCGAGGCCGTGCGGGTCAACGGCGAACCGGTGGCGCTCAGCCGGCCGCTCACCCTGCCGGCCACGCTGAACAGTCTCGAGATCGATTATACCGCGCCCCAGCTCTCCAACGCCGAGAACGTGCGCTTCCGTTACCGGGTCGGGGATGACGGGGAATGGCAGGACGCCGGCACCCGGCGGACGGCCTACTTCACGTCGATGCCGGCGGGCGAGCGGGTATTCACCGTGCAGGCGAAGACCGACGCCGGCCCCTTCCCCGACCCCAATGGCGACAGCGCGCGGCTGCTCCTAAACCGTACACCGCACTGGTACGAAACGCCCTGGGCCCCCGTCGGCGTCACGCTGCTGCTGGTGCTGATGGCCGGCCTCGGCTACCGGCTCCTCGACCGGCGGGCCCGGGGCCGGGAGCAGCGCCTCGAACAGCTGGTTAACCGCCGCACCGAGGAACTGCAGGCGGCGCTCGCCAAGGTAGAGGAGATCTCGCGTATCGACAGCCTCACCGGCGTCGCCAACCGGCGCTACTTCGAGGAGCGGCTGGCGGCGACCTGGAAGATGGCGGCACGGGCGGTACGGCCGGTGAGCGTGATCATGCTCGACATCGACCGCTTCAAGCAATTCAACGACAGCCTCGGCCACCAGGCGGGGGATGAATGCCTGCGCCAGATCGCCGAGGGCCTCCAGGGCGGCCTGCTGCGCGACAACGACCTGGTGGCCCGCTACGGCGGCGAGGAGTTCGTGATCCTCCTTTATGATGCCGACGCTGACGGTGCCGCTCGCGTGGCGCGGCGGATCATCGAGCAGGTGGACGCCCTGAAACTGCGCCACCCCGAGAGCGACGTCTCTCCCTACGTGACCGTCAGCCTCGGTTGCGCCACGGCCCGCGCCGGCGAGCTGGAAGACCCTTACGTCCTGGTGGACCGGGCCGACCGGGCGCTCTACGACGCCAAACGCGCAGGCCGCAGCCAACTCAAGGTGTTCGCGACCTCGGCCTGACCCGCCCCCCGGGGGCGGGCGGTTGCCTCAGCGACGGGCGATGGCCGTGCTGTCGACGGTATAGCGGCGCAGCGTCTGCCGCGCCTCGACGACAGCTGCAGCGAGGGTCCGCTCGCCACTCGCCAGCGCATCGGCGTGGCCGAGAAAGTCCGCGTACATCGCCTCCGGTTCGCCCTCGAGCGTCAGGCCGATCTCGCCCTGCTCACGCTCCAGGCGCGTCCACAGCTCGCGCACCGCTGCCCAGTAGTCTGCGGTTTCACGCCAGTAGTCTTCTGCAATTGCCACCGCAAAGTCGCCGTTGTGTTGGTAGCGATTGACGCCGATTTCCCGCACCAGCGGCGCCGGACCCGCGGCGCCGACGCGCAGCTTGGTGTTGTCCTGCTCGTGCACCCAGCCCTCCGGCGTGAGCGCGTGACGGTTCACCGCGCGGATCGCATCGTAGTCGTCGCGCTTGGTCGCGTCGCGGCGCGGCAGCGGGCGGAGGGCCGGTTCGGAGGTCCAGGCGGCCGTGCCGCGGTCGTGGCGCCAGTCACCGAGAGCGGCATAGCGGGGGCTGTCATCGACCTGGTAAACGAACTGCGCCCAGCGGCCATCGGCTTCCCCGGGGTCGAGATCGCGGCGGCGCCAGCGGTTGGCGCCCAGGTAGTCGAAGACGTAAGCGGGCTCGTAGACCCACTTCTGCCGCCAGTGCTTGACCGGCAGCTGCTTGCCATCGGCACCGACGACCAGGATGTGCTGCAGCTCGATCAGCCCGGGTTCGTCGCGGATGACCCGCACGACTTCAAAGGCCCCGGAGTGATAGGGCTCCGCGGGCGTGTAGGCTGCGTCGAAGCTCACCGTCTCTTCGAAGTCGAAGGTCACGGCGTAGTCCCCGGCCATGGCGAGAATCGCCGCGCGGTCCGCAGCAGGCGGCGCCGCAGTGATAGCAGCGCTGCCGGGACCGCCGCTCGCGCAGCCGCCGAGGGTAGTGAACAGCAGCGTTGCCAGCAGCCCGGCCGCCAGCTTCAGGGGACACCGGGTCCCTGTGGTGGTTTGCATCATTATCGATCTCCCTGTTGCCTCTCTGTCGCAGCCACCGAGTATCCGGCGGCACCCATAAACGAACTGTAAAAGTAATGCGAATCATTATTGTTCGTGTTTCTTGTTTTTGCAACAGATCCTGTTCCTTCCCTGCAGGCTGTCTGCGGCTGACCGCCCGCGGGCGGGATGAACGCGACAAAACACTGACAGGGGTCATGCGCCGGCCGGGGGCGCCGTGGGAAAATAGCGCTCCGCCATGCACAGGGAGGACCTATGGACAGCTTCGCGAAGAAGTATCTCGTCGGCCTCGTCGCCGTGGTCATCATCGCCACCGGGTATTGGTACCTGAACCGGGACACCCGGGTTGGGGACATCAACGCCATGCTCGCGGCGGACGCGGAGCTCGCCGGGTACCCCTACCCCTTCCGCGTAAAGAGCCTTGCCAACGGCGTCGCGATCATGGGCAGCCCGCGCTCCGCGGAAGTGCCGGTCATGCAGTTCCTGCGCACCGCCTTCCCGGCCCTGCGCAACACCCCGGTCGATGACCCGGCCATGATGGCCGCCCAGGACACGCTGGTGGACAAGCAGTCGCGGGCCGCGAAGCTGGTCGAGGCCGAAGAGGATGTCCGCGCCGTGCGCTGGGAACTCGACGAGCGCTGGTACAACGAGCACGGGGTGTTCCTGAACCGCTGACGCCGGTTAGCACTCAACGTGCAATTACGGGGCGACCCCGGGGAATCGCGGCTTTCCGTCAGCTGCCCGCAAAGGCCTCCATGGCCCAGGCCACGCGCTCGGCAGGTTCCGGCAGGCGCCGGTCGCCGAGGGCCTCGACGCGGCGCAGCCGCGGCAGCAGGCCACAGCCGTTGGCGATCTGGATCGCGAGGCCCGGCCGGGCATTGAGCTCAAGGAGCAGCGGGCCCTGCTGCCGGTCCAGCACCAGGTCCACCCCCAGGTAGCCGAGGCCGGTCATGTCGTGGCAGCGTGCTGCCAGCACCAGCAGTTCGCGCCAGCCCGGGACGCGGATGGCGTCCAGCGGACGCCCGGTGTCCGGGTGCAGGGTCAGCGGCTGGCCGAACTGCACGGCGCGCAGGCAGCGGCCGCTGTCCAGCGCGAGGCCCACGCCCACCGCGCCCTGGTGCAGGTTGGCCTTGCCGTCCGAGTCGTGGGTGGACAGGCGCAGCATGGCCATGACCGGGTAGCCCCGGAAGACGACCACCCGGATGTCCGGCACCCCCTCGAAGGAGTAACCGCTGAAGCAGTCGTCGGCACTGATCAGGTCCTCCACCAGCACCGCGTCCGGGTTGCCGCCGAGGGAGTAGAGCCCCGCGAGCGTGTTGGACAGGTGTCGCTGCAGGTCGGCGAGGCCGACCCGGACCCCGGAGGCCTTGACCCAGGCGTCCTCGTCCCGGCGCTGGATCACCCAGATACCCTTGCCCCCCGACCCCTTGGCGGGCTTCATGGCGAAGCCCTCGAGGGCCGCCAGCCGGCTGCCGACGCGCTGTACCTGGTGCTGCGCTCGGAGCACCAGGCGCAGGGAGGGCGTTGGCACGCCGTACTCCTCCGCCAGGAGCTTGGTGCGCAGCTTGTCGTCTACCAGCGGGAAGCGGGAGCGCTCATTGTAGCGCTGGATGAAGGCGAGGTTGCGCGCGTTCATGCCGAGCATGCCGTAGCGCTCGAGACGCTGCGGCGTGACCCAGCGCCTCACCGCCAATCCTCCTCGATGGCGTGGAAGCGGCGCAACTCCGACAGCTTGTAGCCCGTGTACTGACCCATGGCGAGGATCGCCGCGAGCAGCACGAGGTTCAGCTCCGGGAAGTTGAAGGTGAGGTGCTGTACGAGGGGCCAGCGCATGAGTGCGTAGGCCGCTATCGCCACGACGAGACTGCCGGTGCCCTGGATGAGAACCTCGCGCACGCCCTCCTCCTCCCAGAGAATGCTCATGCGCTCGATGGTCCAGGCGATGATGATCATCGGGAAGAAGGTGATGATCATGCCGGTGCTGTAGCCGAGCTGGTAGCCGAGGATACTCAGCGCCGAGATGATGAAGATCACCAGCACGATGAGCGTCGCGATACGGGCGACCAGCAGCAGGTTCAGCCGCGACAGGTAGCCGCGCATCATGAGGCCGAGGGCGACGACGGAAATGAAGCTCGCCAGTCCCGGCAGCAGGGAGGTCTGCAGGAACGCCAGGGCAATGAGAATGGGCATGAAAGTGCCTGCGGTGCGCACCCCCACGAGGACCCGCATGAACACCACGACCATGGCGCCCAGCGGCAGCAGCAGGAGCATCTTGAACATGCCCTGCTCCTCGATGGGCAGGCTGTGCAGCCCCACCTTGTAGAAGGCGCTGTCGCCGGCCGCCGCCCGGGCCAGCGTTTCCGCCGGCACGGACTGGCGCAGCATGGAGAAGTTCACGCGGGACTGGCGGGCGCCGCTCACGTCGATGAGCGAGCGGCCCTTGCGGTGCCAGAGGAGCAGGTCTTCCGGCACGCCGGCGGCCCCGGTCTGGGGGTCGATCAGCGTCCACTCTCCGGCGTGGAAGACCTCCACCATGGGCTTCAGGTCCTGGCGCCGGCGCGCATCCTCCAGCTGCAGCGCGAGCACCTGCCGCGCCGGGACGTCGGCATCATTGAGCAGCTTGTTGAGGAGCGCGGCGCGGGACTCGGCCTGGTTCAGCAGGAGCGCGGCATTCTGGTCGCCCTGGCGGGTCGCCATCAGCTTGACCAGCTCCCGCGCCAGGCTCAGCGGGTCGCTGCTCGTCTCACCGGCCCGGGCGAGGAGTTCCGCTGCGGCGGTGCCCTGCACCTCGCTCCAGAACACCGGCTCCGCCCTCGGCAAGCGCGGCGGCGGCGCCGCGGGCGCGCGCGGGCGCGGCAGGAACTGCGCCGAATAATAGAGAGACTGCGGCCCGCTGGCCTCGCGCCGGGTCCACTCGGCGCGCCGGTCTCCCCCGTCCTCCACGATGGAGAAACCGAAGCCCGGCGAGGCGGCCTGCTCCTGGGTCACGGAGAACTGCGGCAGGTCCTCGGGAACGGAGAGGCTGACCGAGACCGGGCCACCGAGGGCGACGAGGTCCACCCGCGCTTCCACCTGCCACACGGAGCGCTCCTGCCCGGGCAGGAAAGGCGTGCCCGTTTCGAGGAAGCGCAGGATGGCGACAAGAATGCCGGAGGCGGCAAGCAGCGCCACCGTGGCGAAGAAGGTGGCGCGGGGGTTCACTGTGCGGGCGGCTCGGGCGCGCGGTAGGGTGCGATATTGGACTGGCCCACGTCGACGACCATCAGGTCCTTGAGAATGTTGCGGCCGACGAGCATCTGGAAGTCCAGGTGGCTGCGGTCGCTGAGCGTGAACTCGGCCATCTGCCGAACCTCGCCTAGGACAATGCCGAGCTCGATGACCGCTCGCCGCTCCGCCTCCTCGGACGTGGACTGGAGAATACGCACGACGCGGGCCACCGGTCGCTCCAGGGTCAGGGGCTCACCGGTCTCGGGATGGACGATATCGAAGCGGACCCATTCATCACCATCGCGCTCGAACTCGCGGATGTTGCGCGCGTCGAGGGAGGCCGTCTCGGCACCGGTATCGATGCGGGCCGGGAGTGCCAGCTGAAGGTCTTCAACCCAGACGTCCTCACGGCGGCCGACCAGCTGCTTGCCCTCCAGGCCGTCGGCGTTCTCCGCGGGTTCGCAAGCGGACGCCGGCACCAGCGCCGGCGTCGTCTGCTCGGCCGCGACGGACTTCTCCATCGCTTCGAGCATCGCGGGCACACCGGCGAGGCTCGCCTGCAGGGTCGCGACATTGCCGGCCAGCGCCTGCTGTTCCTCGCGTGCCGCCTCCAGGCCCGTTGAAAGTCCGGCCAGTTCCTCCGCCAGGCGATCGATGCGCTCGCTCACGCCCTGCCGTTCCGGTTCCACCGGCGGCAGTTGCGCACAGGCCGTCGTCAGTGTCAGCAGGACCACCACCCAGGGCAGCCGGGAACGCGCCGGCTGCTTCCCGGAGTGCGATGGCCTCATGCTGTTCCAAAGGATCAGGCGCAAAACAGACTCAGGCGACCGCCTTGACCCGAGTGCCCTCGAGCTTCTTGGCGTCGTACATGGCTTCATCTGCGCGCGCCAGGGCGGTCTCCATGGTGTCGTCACCGTCGAGTTGCGTCACCCCGCAGGAGATAGAAACGTCGAGCGGACGGCCGTTGTCATTGAAACCGGCATGCGCGACTTCCTGGCAGACGCTGCGGGCGAAGATCTCCGCCCCGGAGAGCGGCGTATCCGGCAGCAGCAGCAGGAACTCGTCGCCCCCGTATCGGCATACGATATCGCTCGCGCGGGAGCGCTCGTGAAGGATGTCGGCGACCTTCATGAGCACGAGATCTCCGGCCGCATGGCCGTAGGTATCGTTGATTTCCTTGAACTTGTTGCAATCGACGAACACGATCGACAGCGGCGCCGCGGCCCGCTTCCAGCGCGCATAGAGCTCGGGCGAGCGCTCCTCGTACCCGGCCCGGTTGTAAACCCCCGTGAGCGGGTCCTTCAGCGCGAGGTCCGCCTTGTCGCGGATCTCGTTGCGCAGGCTGTCCGCCTCCTGCTCCAGCGTTTCCACCTGCTGGGAAAGTTCCTTCACCCTTGCCTGGGCCGCCTCGTACTGCTCCCGCTCCTCGGCGACGTGCCGGGCGAGGCGCTCGGTGATGCGCAGCAACGAGCCGTGTACCGCCTCCTGGTCGACTCCGTGGGTCACGGCCTCGGACAGTCCGCTGACATCGGCGCCGACATCGACTTCCAGGGCCTCCGACCGCTCCAGGGAACGCCGTCCCTCGTCCGCCACGGAAGTGACGGCGTCTTCAAAGGACTCGAGCCGCTCGCGCAGGCTGCCGAGGAAACTGGATGCGTGCGCGCGCTCCTGCCGAATGCGATCGTCGATGCGATCGATCTCCCGGGTGACCTCCTTGAGGAGGGTCTCCGCCTGCTCCAGCGCCTGCAGCCCCTCGAGGCGCTGCCGGAGCTCGCCCCCGCGGGACGGCGAGCCGTTGAGTACGTCGATGTGATCGACAAGGCGCGTGAGCAGCTCGACGAAGAGCATCACCGAGCGGTCCCGCTGCCCTTCCTCGCGGTCGGTCCGCCGGCGCCCGAAGAGCCCGCGGGCCCCGCTCTCGCCGCGGCCGCGGGCCGCGACCTCGATCAGCGCCTCCGCCGAGGCCTTCAGCAGCGAGCTCAGGGCGGCCTGGCGCTCCAGCGCACTCTGGCCTGCGGCGATCCGGCGTACGAGGCCGTCGAAGTGCTGCTGGTCCTCGGAGCGTACCGGCATGCGCTTGACGAGCTGGCTGAGCCCGGAGACATCCAGGGCGCCCGGCATGGCATCGCTGCTATCGACACTGACGCCCGTCGCCGAAAGCACATAGTGGGCCAGTTCCTCGGAGGCTTCACCGAGCCGGTTGCCGTCAGCCCCCTCACGCACGAGACCCCGGATCTTGCCCAGCACCGCATCCACGTCGGCGTCTACGCCCTCGGCCATGCGCAGCAGCCTGAGGGTCAATCGCGCAAGCGCCTCGTCCCGATCCATGGTTGATGTCATCCCTTGTTCATGTGCTGCGGTCGCAGCCGGCGCCCCGGCGCCGGACGCTGGCGTCAGGCGCGCTCGGACAGCGCCATTTCCAGTCGGTAGACGAACGCCAACACCTCCGCCACGGCAACATACAATGTTTCCGGTATTTCGTCACCCAGCGGGATTTCGCAGAGCAGCGTCGCGAGCCGCTCATCCTCGTGCAGGGGCACGCCGTGCGCTTCGGCAATGGCGCGGATGCGCTGCGCGACATCACCCTCCCCACTCGCGACCACCCGCGGGGCGCCGACACCCGCGTAGACCAGTGCCGCGGACCGGGGCGGTACGCTGTGGCGGTCGTCGTTCACGCCTTCCAGCCCGTCACGGCGCCGCCGATGCTCTGCTCCCCGGCTGCGCCCTGCTCCACCCCCAGCCGCACCTCGAGACCCTCGAGGGCGAGACCCCGCGCCTTCATCGCATCGCCGAGCTGATGCAGGCTGCCGCCCAGCAGGGCACCGCTGTCCGGCTTATCCACCTCAATGCTCACCCGCGCCTGCGCCGGCCCGGCGTGCACGTGTACAACCAGCGGGCCCAGCCTAGGCAGATCCAAGGACAGTACCGCGTGCCAGCGACGGGTGTGCTCGTCGCCGTCGGGCCGTTCTCGCGCCTCCTCCTCGTTGATGGACAGGCGGGCGCTGTGCATACCCTCGCCGAGGAAGAAAGGCAGATCGATGCGCCAGCTGCGCCCCGCCCCCGCATCCCCGGGCAGGGAGGCGAGCTGGTTGAGCTGCAGGGCACCGAGCATGGCCTCGAGTTCGCGTGCGAAGGCGCCCGTCCCCCGAGCAGAGGACGCTTCCTCGCCCGCTCCGCCAGCGCCGCGCAGTACCAGGAGCAGGCGCTGCACGAGGACCTTGAGATCGCGCTCCGCCGACTGGCCGCCGCTCGCGAGCAGGCGAGCCTCGGAAAACGTACCGGATTGCTCGACGGCCCGCTTCAGGTTCTTCGCCTCGCCCAGCTGCGAGAGCCGGGGCAGCAGGTCCAGCAGCTGGCCGATGAGCGCCTGGGCATTGCCCGGGAGCCGCGCGATGCCCTCGGCACCCAGGGCCTGCAGGGCGGAAACGAAGGAGGGTGCGCCCGGCGTGCTTGCGGCGCGAACCGCGCCGCCCGTTTCCACGGCCTGTCCCGCCGGCGGCGGCACGGCGCGCAGCACCCGCAGCACCGGCACGGGTTCGAGTTGCTTCACCTCGAGCAGCAGCCGCGTACCCGGCTGCACGGGCACATCGGTGGCGGCAGTCAACTGCTGCCCGCCCACGCGCAGCACCAGTTCACCGCTCGGCCGCTGCGAGGCAACCAGTGCATTGAGCACCTGGCCGACCTGCCAGTTGCGCAGCCAGATGCCGAAGTTCTTCTGGTCGACCCGGGTTGCAGTGAGCGCCAGCTGGACGTCTTCCACGACACCTCCGACACGGTCTTTCGGCCCAGTCTAGCACCGGGAAAACCGGCGGGCTGCTAGGCAACCGCCACGCGCGTTGGATACACTCTGCGTTCCGCGTTTTGCGAAGGTAGACCACAGCGCATGGATCTGGCCACGCTCCTCGGCCTGGTGGGCGCCATCGGCGTCGTCATGGCGGCGATTCTCACCGGCGGCTCTGCCATCGTCTTCTTCAATATCCCCTCGATTCTCATCGTGCTCGGGGGCACGGTGCTCGTGGTCATGGTCAAGTTCTCACTGGCGCAGTTCTTCGGCGCCTTCCGCGTTGCCGCGAGAGCCTTCGTCTTCCGCCTCGATGATCCCGAGGCGCTCATCGCGCAGATCGTCGAGCTGTCCAACATCGCGCGGAAAGAGGGCATGCTGGCGCTCGAGAACCAGGAGATCGACAACGAGTTTCTCGACGACGGCATCAAGATGCTCATCGACGGCAACAGCCGGGAGGTCGTCAGTACGGTCATGCACAAGGACCTGCAGCAGACCATCGAACGGCACAACTGGGGCATGAAAGTCTTCAGCGCGACCGGCGACGTCGCGCCGGCCATGGGCATGATCGGTACCCTGATCGGCCTGGTGCAGATGCTGTCCTCCATGGACGACCCCAAGGCGATCGGGCCGGCGATGGCCGTCGCGCTCCTCACGACGCTCTACGGGGCAATGCTCGCCAACATGGTGGCGCTGCCCATCGCCGACAAGCTGAAGCTGCGCAAGAGCGAGGAGGGACGCATCAAGGCCATGTGCATCGACGGCGTGCTCGCCATCCAGGAGGGCCAGAACCCGCGCATCGTCGAGTCCATGCTCAAGGCCTATCTCGAGCCGAAGAAGCGCAACAACGGTGACGGCGAGGAATGATCGACTTCGAGGACCAGGAAGAGGAGCAGCAGGGCGCGCCGGCCTGGATGGCGACCTTTGCCGACCTCATGTCCCTGCTCATGTGTTTCTTCGTTCTCCTTCTCTCCTTCTCGGAGATGGATGTCGAGAAGTACAAGCAGATTGCCGGCTCCATGAAGCTGGCCTTCGGGGTCCAGAACCGGGTCAAGGTCGACGACATCCCCAAGGGAACCAGCGTGATCGCCCGGGAGTTCAGCCCCGGTAAGCCGGAGCCGACGATCATGGACACCATCAACCAGGTCACGCAGCAGAATACGGAGAACTCCCTGCAAGTCGGCAACCCCGATGCGCCGCAGCTCGACGAGGAGCGAACGCGGGAGCTGCTCGAGCAGAAGGTGGAAGCGCTCCTCGAAGAGACGAAGGAAGACGCGGAGGAGCTGCGTGAGATCCTCGCGCAGGAAGTACAGACCGGGAAGGTCGACATCGAGACCGAAGGGCGGTCCATCATCGTCAGGATCCGCGAGAACGGCTCCTTCCCCTCCGGCTCGGCGACCCTGAACGCCGACTTCCTGCCGGTCATGGACCGCCTGCGGGACGCGCTCGTGGAGATTCCGGGCACGATCGCCGTCGAGGGCCACACGGACGATGTACCGATCAGCGGCGGCCGCTTCCGCTCGAACTGGGATCTCTCGGCGAGCCGGGCACTGTCCGTGACCCACGAGCTGCTAAAGAGCGGCGAGCTGTCCAATGACCGCCTCATGGTCGTCGGCTACGCCGAGACCGAGCCTTTCACGAACAACGAGAGCCCCGAGGGACGCGCGATGAACCGGCGGGTGGAACTGGTGATCAGGCAGTCGCTGGAGGACAGCCGCCAGGATGACCTGGATGTCATCCGCGAGGCCAACTCGGACGTCGTCGACGTGCTGGAGCTGGATCGATGAGCGGGGGCGCTGACCGGAGCCAGGGCGAGCGCCGCCAGTTCTATCGCATCGCGGACCGGATCAAGCTGCGCTACGAGACCATCGAAGCGGGCTCGGAAGGTACCGGGCAGGCAGGCGGGGCCATCGGCCTGAGTACAGGGCAGCTGCTGGGCGAACTCGACGACGAGCTCGCGGAATGCATCAACCTGCTCGGGCGTGAAGACCCCCTGGCCGCGCGTGCGCTGGGCCTGCTGAACCGCAAGGTATCCCTGCTCGCCACCCTGAGCCTCTCCCGGGACGGGGAGGAAGCCGCCAGCTACAAGGAAATGCTGGTCAGCCTGAGCGGCTGCGGCCTTGCCTTCGAGGCCGGCGAGCAGCTGCCGCCGGGCACGGCCCTGAAGCTCTGGCTGATCCTGCAACCCTCGCAGCTGGAGGTGAGCATCACCGGCCGGGTGGTCGATGCGGCGCCTGCCGGCCCCCCCGGGGAGTCACGCTTCTGGACGCGGGTAGACTTCGATGACGAGGCCTGGGCTCGCGAGGAGCTCATCCGCCACGTGGTGCAGAAGCAGGGCCTGCTGGTCGCGGAGCGCTCGGAGCACTAACAGCCCCGGCTTCCCGGCCTGGAAGTCCCGGGTCAGCAGTGCTCATCGATGCGCCCGCGGCGCTTGCCGCCGTCGCGGGGCCGGCCGTCATCCTGCTCCGCGGTCTTGTCCCGCTCGGCGCGCCGTCGCTTTTCCCCGGCACCGCGCTGCACCGGCCGTGCCGGCCGCAGCGGCTTGATGCCTTTGGGATCGATGGGATCAACCATGGGTCCCTCCTCCCTAATCCGCTCACCCTGCGGCGCGATTCCGCCCCGCCGCGAGCATGATGCCCGGCAGGCGCTCCCCGGAGGCCGCGGATGACATGACCACCAGGACGACGCGACGGTTCCGCGCCCTGCCCTCCGGCGTGTCATTGCCTGCGATGGGCCGGTGCTCACCGTAGCCGGTGGCGGAGAGGCGCTCCGGGGCGATGCCGTTCTCCTCGAACAGCCGGACCACCGTCGCCGCCCGCGCCGCGGACAGCTCCCAGTTCGAGGGGAAGCGCCCGTTCCTGATCGGGACATTGTCTGTAAAACCCTCGACGTTGACCAGGTTGGGCACATCGCGCAGCACGCTCGCAAAATTCTCGAGCACCGGCACGGCATCGGAGAGCAGCACCCGGCTCCCCGAGGCGAAGAGCAGCTGCGCCTTGATCTCGATCTCGAGCCAGTAGTCGTTGCGCTCGACCTTGATGAGTTCCTCGTCGATGAAATCGGACACGCGGTTCTCGACCGCCCCGGCAAGGCGATCGATCTCGCCCCGTGACTCGGCGGCGGCGTCACCGGGCTCTGCCCTAGACAGCCCCCGGTTCAGAAGCTCGGGCTTGAGCGGAATCATCGCCTGCGAGGAGCCGGTATCGGGCGCGCCGGCGGACCAGGCGTCGGGCATCTCCACCCCGCCGGAACTCTCCCGCTTGAGCGCCAGCAGCGGCGTGTTCAGGGCGCGGACGATGGAATCGGAGAGCACACGGTAGCTGCCCTCCCGCGCCGTGGAAATCGAGTACATGACCACGAAGAAGGCGAACAGGAGCGTGATGAAGTCGGCATAGGAGACCAGCCAGCGCTCGTGGTTGTCGCTGTAGTCGAGCTGCCGGCGGCGGCGCCCCTTCACCCCAGATAGCCCTCGAGCTTGCTCTGAATCGCGCGCGGGTTCTCGCCCTCGGCGATCATGATGACGCCGTCCAGCATCATTTCCTGGTACTGCAGCTGTTCACCGTAGAGCGCCTTGAGCTTGTTGGCGACAGGCAGGAACAGGAGATTGGCGAAGCCGACACCGTAGATGGTTGCCACGAACGCCACCGCGATGCCCGCTCCGAGGGCAGAGGGATCGGACAGGTTTCTCATGACGTGGATCAGCCCGATGACCGCGCCGAGGATGCCCACCGTCGGCGAGTACCCCCCCATGGACTCGAACACGCGCGCGCCGCGCTCCTCGCGGGCGAGCTTGCTGTCGATCTCCACTTCCATGATGGCGCGGATCTCGTCGGGCTCGACGCCGTCCACGAGGAGGGTCAGGCCCTTGCGGAGGAAGGGGTCGGCCACCCCCTGTGCCTGCTTCTCGAGGGAAAGGAGCCCGTCGCGGCGCACGCGCCGGCTCCACTCGAGCACGTCGTTGATCAGGGGCTGCCGGTCGAAGCGCGGCGCGCGCAGCACCCACTTGAGCCGGCGCATGGCGAAGAGGAAATCCCCGAGGGGCGTCTGCACCAGCACCGCGCCGAGTGTGCCGCCGACGACGATGACGAAGGCGGTAAGCTGCAGGAGGCTGGTGATGCGCCCGCCCTCCAGCATGTTGCCGCCGACGATGGCACCGACCGACAGCGTAACGCCGATGAGCGTGAGGTAGTCGAAGGCCGACCCGGCCGGTTTGCCCTTGCGCGCCATCCTTACATCAACCCATCCAGGCAGAGAGCTTGCCGCGCAGCCGGGCGATGGCCTGGCCGTGCAGCTGGGAAACGCGTGATTCGGTCACCTCGAGCACGCCGGCGATTTCACGAAGATTCAGGCCCTCACTGTAATACAGTGACATCATCAGCGCCTCCCGTTCGGGAAGGCGGGCGATGGCATCGGCGAGCGCCCCGCGGAAGGCCTCGCGCGTGGCCTCGCCGGCCGGGTCCGCTTCGGCCGACCCGACGGCGTCGTCGCCGCCGAGTTCTTCCAGCGTGGTCATGCGCGCACAGGCGAGCTCCGCCGCGAGCTCCCGGTACTCGTCCACCGGCAGTTCCAGCTGCCGGGCGATGGCCTCATCCGTGGCGACCTGCCCCTGCGTCTGCTCGACGACGGTGATCGCCTCGGAGACCTGGCGCAACTTGCCCTGGACCGAGCGCGGCAGCCAGTCGTGGCGACGGAGTTCGTCCAGCATCGCACCGCGGATGCGGATGCCGGCGTAGGTCGCAAAGCTGGCGCCGCGCGCGGCATCGTGATCTTCGCTGGCCTTGAGGAGGCCGATGAGCCCCACCTGGATGAGGTCGTCCGTGTCCACCGAGGCGGGCAGGCGCGCCGCCAGGTGCAGGGCGATCTGCTTCACGCGGGGGAGGTGTTCGAGCACGAGGGCCTGCTTCGCATCCTCCGCCGCGCCGGATCTCGCCACTTCAGCCATGCTCGGCCTCGATCAGGCGCTCGAGAAAGAACCCGATTCCCCCGGAGACCGCGGTCGCGCGCAGGGTTTTCTGCACCCGCACCGCGGCGCGACGGAACGCCTGTGCGGAAGGCGCACGGGGGTAGGCCGTCATGACGGCCTGCTGCTGTCGCACGGCCCGCCGGAGGTAATCGTCCCGCGGAATGTGGCCGAGGTAGCCCAGGTGAACGTCGAGGTAGCGGTCCGCGACCCCGCAGACCTTGTCGAACAGGCGGCGCCCCTGGAGCTCGTTGTCGACCATGTTGGCCAGCAGCTGGAAGCGCTTGACGCCGTGATCGCGGCTCAGGACCTTGATCAGCGCGTAGGCATCGGTGAGCGAGGTCGGCTCGTCACAGACGACCACGATGATCTCCGGGCAGGCGCTGGCGAAGGTCAATACGGCGCTGTCGATCCCGGCGCCGGTATCGACGAGGAGGGTGTCGAGGGGCCCCGGCAGCTCGCTGAAGGCGCTGACCAGGCCCGCCTGCTCTGACGCGCTCAGGCTGGCCATGCGTGCCACGCCGGACGACGCCGGCACGATGCGGATACCGGCCGGCCCCGCCACGATGGTTTCGGCCAGGGTGCACTCGCCGGCCAGCACCGCGCTGATATCCCGCTCGGGTTTGAGCCCGAGCGCCACGTCGACATTGGCGAGACCGAGGTCGGCATCGAACAACAGCACGGCCTCGCCGGCTTCGGCGAGCGCCACGGCGAGATTGACCGCTACACTGGTCTTGCCAACGCCCCCTTTACCGCTACTGACTGCAATGACGTTGATAGGGGCTCCCTCGCCCATAGTGCGCCTGCCTCCAGCGCCAGTGACCTTAACCCCCGTTCAGGACGGGAGGCTCAGCTCGCCACGGCCCCGGGCAGGGTGCTCCGACGCGACCGCGCATCTGTCAGGGCCATGGCCACCCGGACCAGTTCCCCCGCCTTTGCCGGCTCGATATCGTCCGGCACACGCTGGCCGTCGCAGGTCAGCAGCGCCGGCAGTTCCGTGCGGACGAGCGCCTCCAGGACGCCGCCCAGGCTGGTCGCTTCATCCATCTTCGTGATGATAGCACCCGCCAGCTGCTGTCTTCCAAAGGCGAGTACCACTTCCTTCGTCTGCGCGGCCTGGGCCGCCGCCGAGAGCACCAGGCAGAGGGTCACCGGCGCTATCCGGCCAGCCAGCATCTCGCACTGGTCCAGCAGGCGCCGGTCCCGCTGGCCCATGCCGGCGGTGTCGATGAAGACCCGCCGGTCGCGGAAGCCCGCCAGGGCCTCGTCGAGCGCCTCGCGGGTGGTGGCGCTGACGTGGGGGATGCCGAGCAGGCGGGCGAAAGTGGCGAGCTGCTCATCCGCGCCGATGCGGTAGGCGTCCGCGGTGACCAGCGCCACGCTGTCGCGGCCGTGACGCAGCGCGGACAGGCCGGCCAGCTTGGCGACCGTCGTCGACTTGCCGACCCCGGTCACCCCGACGCAGGCCAGCGCCTCGCCGGGCTCGATCGCCGGTGGCCGCGCCGTGCGGATCCGGTCGGCGAGCACCTGCATGGCAATCCGCCACTGGGCATCGAGCCCCCCGCGCTGCGGGACCGCGTCGAGCAGGCTCCCGCTGATGCCCCGGGACAGCCCGAGCCGGGCCAGGCGCTGGCCCACGGCGGCACGCACCGGCGGCACGCCCGCGCTGTCCTTCCAGCTGCGACCCTTGAGCTGCTGTTCGAGCACGCTGCGCAGCTCCACCAGCTCGTCCTGAAGGCGCTGCATGGTGAGTTCCCTCGCCGGGTCGGCCGCGACCCGCGGCCCGGCCCCGCCAAGCGCCTCGATCTGCTCCTCTCCGAACTCCAGCGCCGCGACCAGTTCCACGCCCTCTGCCGAGCGGCGGGAGGAGAGGATGACCGCCTCGGGCCCCAGCGCCTCCCGGACCTGGGCCATGGCTGCGCGGCTGTTCTTGCCTCTGAAACGCCTGATATCCACTATTGACCTCCTTCAGCGGTCGCCGTCGCCGCGGGGGCGGCACTGCCGATCGTTGCCACGACCCTGATTGACTTGTTGGGGGGAATCTCCTCGTAGGCGAGGATGTAGAAGTTCTCCATGCGCCCGCGCAGCAGGCGCGACAGGAAGGCCCGCAGGCCGCTGGACACCAGCAGCACGGGCGTGCGGCCCTCGGCCTCGAGCTTCTTCGAGCCGTCCATGACCTGGCGGATCACGCTGTCGACGAGCGTCGGCTCGAGGCCCCCGGCCCCGCCCTGCAGCGAGTTGTTGAGGATCTGCTCCAGCTGCGAGTCCAGCACCATCACCGGCATCTCCCTCGCCGTGCCGTTCACGGCCTGGAAGATCGCCGGCCCGAGCGCCACCCGGACCCGCGCGGTCAGTTCCTCGACATCCTTCTCCTTGCCCGCCTGGGCGGCGAGCGCCTCGGCGATGGTGCGCATGTCGCGCACGGGAACACCCTCCTCGAGCAGGTTCTGCAGCACGCGGGTCACCTCCGCCAGGCTCATGGTCGCAGGCACCAGGTTCTCGACCAGCTTGGGCGAGGAGCGGGCCAGCTTGTCCAGCAGCTGCTGCGTGCCGTCCTGGCCGAGCAGCTCCCGGGCATGGTTCTTGAGCAGCTGGCTCAGGTGCGTGGCGATGACCGTGCTGCTGTCGACCACGGTGTAGCCCTTGGACTGGGCGTCATCGCGCTGCGACGGGTCGATCCATACCGCCTCGAGACCGAAGGTGGGGTCCCGGGTGGCCACGCCCTCGAGTTCGCCGAAGACCTGCCCGGGGTTGATCGCCAGCTCGCGACCGGGGAACACCTCGCCCTCGCCGACGACGACGTCGTGCAGGCTGATCCGGTAGCTGTTGGGTGACAGGTCGAGGTTGTCGCGGATGTGCACCGAGTGCACGAGGAAGCCGAGCTCCTGGGACAGCTTCTTCCGCACCCCCTTGATCCGCGCGAGGAGATCCCCGCCCTGGTTGCGGTCGACCAGGGAGATAAGCCGGTAGCCGACCTCCAGGCCGATCTCGTCCACATCACTGACATCGTCCCAGCTCAGCTCCGCCGGTTCCGACGGCCGCGCTTCGCGCTCCTCCACGGCCGCCGCGACCGGTGGCGCCTGGCTGCGCTGCCAGCGCAGCCAGGCGACGCTGCCGAGGATCCCTGCAATGCTGAGGAAGACCAGGTTGGGCATTCCCGGCACGAGCCCCATGAGGCCGATGCTGCCCGCCGCGACGATCAGCACCCGGGGGTTGTCGGTCAGCTGGCTGGCCACCGCCTCGCCCATGTCCTGGGCGCCGGACATGCGCGTCACGATGATCGCCGCCGCGGTCGACAGGAGCATGGACGGTATCTGGGCGACCAGGCCGTCACCGATGGTCAGCAGGGTGTAGTTCTGCGCCGCCTGGGCCGCGCTGAGATCGTGCTGCAGGGTGCCGATCGCGAAGCCGCCGATGATATTGATGAACAGGATCAGGATGCCGGCAACGGCGTCGCCGCGGACGAACTTGCTCGCACCGTCCATGGCCCCGTAGAAGTCCGCCTCGCGACCGACCTCCTCCCGCCGGGCGAGGGCGTCCTCCTGGGAAATGAGGCCGGCGTTCAGGTCGGCATCGATCGCCATCTGCTTGCCGGGCATCGCGTCCAGGGTGAAGCGGGCGGTCACCTCGGAGATACGGCCGGCGCCCTTGGTGACGACCACGAAATTGATCACCACCAGGATGGTGAACAGCACCAGGCCGACCGCGTAGCTGCCGCCGACCACGAATTCGCCGAAGGCGCGGATCACGTTACCCGCGGCGTCCGTGCCCGTGTGGCCCTGCAGCAGGACCACGCGCGTGGACGCCACGTTGAGACCGAGGCGCAGCAGGGTCGCGATGAGCAGCACCGTGGGAAAGACTGCGAACTCCAGGGGGCGGGTCGCGTAGACGGCGGCGAGCAGCACGATGATGGCGAGGGCGATATTGAAGGTGAACAGCAGGTCCAGCGCGAGCGGCGGCAGCGGCAGGACAATCATCACCAGCATCAGCAGCAGCACGAGCGGCGTGCCCACGCCGCTCAGCACCATGCCGATACCCGGCGCTGTCGCGCCCTCGACCGCGTCACTGGTCGCCATCGTCGGACTCCTCATCCGTCGTGTCAGTCGCCGCCCACTCCTCGGGGACCTCGAGGTCCACCGGTGGCGGCACGTAGTCTGTCGGCCCCGCGCGGCGCAGCTGCAGCAGGTAGGCGAGCACGCGCGCTACAGCCAGGTAGAGTTCGCGCGGGATCTCCTGCCCGATCTCCGTCGTCGCGTAGAGCGCCCGGGCCAGGGGCGGCGCCTCGAACACGGGCACTTCGGCGGCGCGGGCAACGCTGCGGATCTGCAGCGCGACGAGATCCCTGCCCCGGGCGACGACCGTCGGCGCCCCGGCCCCGGCCTCGTCGTAGCGCAGCGCAATGGCAACGTGCGTGGGGTTGGTGATCACCACGTCCGCCTTCGGTACGTCCTGCATCATGCGGCGCTGGGCCACGTCCCGCTGCAGCTCGCGGATGCGCTGGCGCACCTCCGGGCGGCCGTCGGTCTCTTTCAGCTCCTCGCGCACTTCCTGCCGGGTCATGCGCAACTGACGGTTGAAGTTCCAGAGTTCGAAGGGGACGTCGAGGGCGGCGATGAAGACCAGCGTTCCGGTCAGCAGCAGGAGCCCCCAGAGCAGCACCTGCACCGCCGCGCGGCTGGCATAGCCGGGCTCGTAGGCACCCAGGGTCAGGATGTCGCGCTCGAAGAGCACGAACACGACCAGCGTGGCACCGAGCAGCAGCAGGAACTTGCCCAGCGCCTTCAGCATCTCGACCAGCCCCTTTGCCGAGAAGACCCGGGCGATGCCCTTCACCGGGTTGAGTTTCTCCAGGCTGAAGGCGATCGCCTCGCCGCTGAAGGTCCAGCCACCCATGGCCAGGGGGCCGGCGAAGGCGGCGACGATGGCCACCGCGAACAGCGGCAGGAGGAGCAGGAGCGCCTGCGCCAGCATGTAGCCCAGGTGCACGGGCAGTCGCTCACTGGCGAAGACCAGTTCCCGGCTCACCGAGAAGCCGTCGGCGAGCAGCGCCTGGAAACCCTGCACGAGCGTGCCGCCGAGCACCAGCAACCCGAGGGACAGCGCGAGCAGCGACAGCAGCGTGTTGAGCTCTTTCGAACGCGGCACCTGGCCGCGGCGCCGGGCCTCCTGCTTGCGGCGCTCTGTCGGCTGTTCTGTGCGTTCCTGACCGGTCTGCTCCTCTGCCATGGCGCCCCCTCAGCCGAACACGAGCAGGGTGCGCTGCAGCCCCGCCTCGATGAAGCGCCGGAGCGTGTCCAGGAACCCGGGCAGCGCGAGCAGCATGAAGAAGAAACCCGCGAGGATGGTCACGGGGAAGCCGACGGCAAAGATGTTCAGCTGCGGCGCCGCCCGCGTGATGACGCCGAAGGCGATATTGATCATCAGCACGGCGGTGAGCGCCGGCAGCGCCAGCAGCAGCGCCGTGGCGAAGATCTGGCCGCCGAAGGCGGCGACGTTGCCGAAGCTGTCGAAGGCGAGGCCCGGCTGCGCCACCGGCAGCAGCCGGAAGCTCTCGCCCAGCGCCATCAGGAGCACCAGGTGCCCGTCGATGGCCAGGAACAGCAGCGTGGCGAGGATGACATTGAGCTGGCTGACCACGGGCACCTGCACACCGTTCTGCGGGTCCACGGTCATAGCGAAGCCGAGGCCCATGCTCATGGCGACCGTTTCCCCGGCGACGATCACCGCGGCGAACACCATCTGCATGATGAAGCCGATGCACAGGCCGATGGCCACCTCGCGCACCGCGAGCAGCAAGCCGATACCGCTGATCGCGTCCGGCGGCGAAGCAGGCACGGCCAGCGGCGCAAGCAGGGCCGCCACCACCACCGCCAGCGCGATGCGCACGCGCACGGAAACGGTGCCGGCGCTGAACACCGGCGCGACCAGGAGCAGCGCGGACAGGCGCAGGAACGGCCAGTACCAGCCGCGCAGGGTCGAAAGGATCAGGTCGAGGTCCAGCGCCACTAGCCGAGCAACCCGGGTATGTCGCCGTAGAGGCGGCGCGCAAAGCTGATCGCCACCTGCAGCATCCAGGGCCCGGCGATGAACAGGGCCGCCACCAGGGCGATGAGCTTGGGGATGAAGCTCAGCGTCATTTCCTGGATCTGGGTCGCCGCCTGGAAGATGCCGATGAGCAGGCCGATGGCCAGTGCAGACAGCAGCAGGGGCGCGGCGAGCAGCACCGCGAGCCAGAGGGCGTCGCGCCCGACATCGAGTACCTGCTCGGGTCCCACGGCCTACACCGCGAAGCTGGAGACGAGCGTCGCTGCAATCAGCGACCAGCCGTCGATCAGCACGAACAGCATGAGCTTGAAAGGCAGCGATATCAGCATGGGGGAGAGCATCATCATCCCCATGGACATCAGTACCGCCGCCACCACCAGGTCGATGACCAGGAAGGGCACGAACATCAGGAAGCCAATCTGGAAGGCGGTTTTCAGCTCGCTGGTGAGGAAGGAAGGCAGCAGGACGACCATCGGCACGTCGTCGGGCGTCGCGAAGGGGTCGTAGCCCCCCAGCTCGCCGAACATGATCAGGTCGTTCTCCCGGGTCTGGCTGAACATGAAGTCGCGGAAGGGCCGCTGCGCCGTGGTCAGCGCCTCCTCGAACCCGACGGTCTCCTCGAGATAGGGCTTCAGGGCCTCGTCGTACGCCGTCTGCAGCACCGGTGCCATGATGAACAGGCTGAGGAACAGCGACAGGCCCAGGATGATCTGGTTCGACGGTGTCTGTGCCGTACCCAGCGCCTGGCGCAGGATGGCGAGCACGATCAGGATCCGCGTGAACGAGGTCATGGTGATCAGCGCCGCCGGCAGCAGCGTGAGCACGGTCATCAGCAGCAGGATCTGGATATTGAGCGCGTAGCTGCTGCCGCCGCCCTGTGCGGGCTGCACGGACACCAGCGGAATCGTGGCCTGGGCCTGCGCGACTGCCGGCAGCAGCCCGGGCAGGAGCGGAAGCAGCGGCAGCAGGAGCCGCAGCCAGCGTCTCACCGTCCCCCTCCCCGCTGCCCGGCGAGGCCGCCGAGGAGGCCGGCGAAGTCCCGCCCCGAAGCGGCGGCGGCCGCGTCTGCGCCGTCGGCGACCGGTTCGTCGAACACGTGCAGCGTGCGCACGGTCCCCGGGGCGACGCCGAGCAGCAGCTGCCGGTCACCCGCAGCCAGCAGGACGACCTTCTCGCGAACGCCGACGCTGGCAGTCGCGAGCACCCGCAGCGACCCGCCCCGCCCGCTGCCCACGCGGTTCACCCGCCGCAGCAGCCAGATAACGACGGCCAGGCAGAGCAGCACCAGCAGCAGCGAGCCGAGCACCTGCGCCGCGTACCCCGGGCTCAGCACGTCCGGTGCCGATGGCGCCGCGGCGGCGCCGGGGGAAACGGCGGCCAGCGCAAGGAGACGGAAGCGGGCTGGGGACACGTCGATCACTTCAGTTTCTTCAGCCTCTCCGACGGGCTGACCACGTCGATCAGGCGCAGGCCGAAGCGACCGTTGGACTCGACCACCTCTCCCCGCGCGATCAGCGTGCCGTTGACCATGAGATCCAGCGGATCATTGATGTCGCGCTGCAGCTCGACGACCGTGCCCTGGGTCAGCGACAGCAGCTCCTTGATCGGCATGCGGGTGCGGCCGATCTCCACCGAGAGCGTCACGTTCACGTCGAGGAGCAGGTCGAGGCTGACCTCGCCACTGCCCCCTGCTGCCGACGACTCGCTTTCGAGGGGCTCGAGGGCAGCTGCGTCGCCGCCTGCAGCCGGGTCCTGCCGCTCTTCATCGCTCATGACTTACCTCCGTTGCTTGCGGCCTTTGCCAGGGCCAGCCGCGTGATCTTGATGGCCTTGCGACCCTCGTGGCTGCCGTAGCTGCCGCGGGCAAAGGGTTCTCCCTCGACCAGCAGTTCCACGTCCGCGGGCATCTCGAGGGGCAGGACCGAGCCGACGCGCAGGGCGAGCAGGTCGGCAAGCGCGTAGTCGCGCGTGCAGAGAACACCGGTCAGCTCCAGGGGAACGGCGCGCAGTTCGCGCCGGAAATAGGGCTCCCAGCCGGGGCCGGTCTCGGCGGAACGCCGCGGCGGAGCAAAGCGCTCCCGGTGCGATTCCAGGGCGGCGAGGGGCAGGGCGAGCTGCAGCTGGCCCCGGAACTCCCCGGCGGTGATGTCGAAGCCGATAAGCAGCGCCACATCCCTGGCCGGCTGCGCCTCAAGCTTGTCCGGCGTCGGCGCCACGGACAGCTCGCCGGGCTGAAGCGCGAGCTTGTCGGCCCAGGCCGCCGCCATGGTGTCGAGGGTGAGGCCGGCGACCCGCTCGGCGAGGCGCAGCTCGCTGGGGGTCAGGACACTGCGCTCTCGGGCGGCGGGGGGGCCGCTGCGGCCACCGCCGAAATAGTCGTTCACCAGCAGCGACAGGAAAGCCCCGGCCATGAGCACGTGGCAGTGGCCCGCCAGGGGCGCGACCTCGGCGCTGGCGACGCCGACGACGGGGCCGACAGAGACGGCGAGATCGCCGTAGCTGGAGAGCCGCAGCGACTGGGGCTGCAGCTCGAACTCGATGGAGAAGGTGGCGGAGAGAGCGCTCGCGAGCAGGTCGGCGTGGCGCTGGTTCATACCGGCCAGTGCGGCGAACTGGCCGAGCACCGAGCGCTCGCGGGCGGTGAAGTCGAAGGGACGATAGCTCCCCTCTGCCGCGCTGTCTTCGCGGGTCAGGGCATTGATCTCATCCTCATTCAGGATCTCGCTATCGGCCATAGTCCCTCATCGGCTACTGCAACACGAACGCAGTGAAGTAGACCTCCTGCACGGCATCCTTGCCGGACGCGCCCAGCGCCTTGTTGACCGCAGCCAGCGCATCGCTGCGCAGCTGCTCCTTGCCTTCGACCGTGCGCAGGGCATCGAAGTCCTGCCCGCTCAGCAGCATGATCACCTCGTTGCGCACGGCGGGGCGGTTGCGCTCGGCGCGATCAATCGCGTCCTGGCTGTAGGCCATGAGCTCCATTTCCGTCTGCACGTAGCGAATGCCGCCCTTGTAATCGAAGTTGACCAGGAAGCGCCCGAGGTCCAGGTACAGCGCCTCGCGTTCTTCCTCCTCCTCCGGCTCCGCCTCTGCCGCGGTCTCGGCCGCTGCCGGATCCTCGCCGCCCGCCAGGAAGAACCAGGCGCCGCCGGCGCCCCCGCCAAGCAGAAGCACGGCAAGCACCACCCAGAGGAGAAGCTTGCCCTTGCCACCAGCGCTCTTCGCCTGCGCTTCCTCGCCGTTCCTGTTCAGGTTCAAATCGTCGTTGCGTGCCATGTTCCTTCCTCACCATCGGCCATCCGGTCGGGTGCAGCGACACGCGCCACCCCTCCCAGCAAGAGCTGTACCACCGTCGTTTTTTCTATTCAAAACAATGCATTAAGGGATCCCCGGGGACGCCGCGACAACATTTTGACGCACCCTTCGGGCGCGCCTGACAGCGGACCGGCGTCAGCCGGGGAGTCTAGACGTATTCGGCAGTGAGGACTATCCGCGAAGCGTGAGCGGGCGCACGTCCCGGGCCAGACATTCGGAACCGGTTTTCCTGCCAGGGAAACGGGACCCGGGTAGCGGATTCAGGCCGTGCTACGAGGCGGTGCTGTGAGGCGGTGTTGTCAGCCGCTGGCGTCAGGCAAAGGTATCGAGGAGCCCATCGACCCGCAGCGCCAGCGACCCGGCGTCCCGTCCCTGCGGCGCTTCTGCGGCGGCGAGGCCGGACGGATCGCTGCCGCCGGGGGTGCCGGGCAGGCCGTCGCGCTCACCCCCATCGCCCCGGGCATGCTGCTGTGGTTCCCGGTAGCTCACATCGCCCTCGGCGAGATCGAGCCCGCTCTGCTGCAGCAGTTCCCGCAGCCGGGGCAGGGACTGTTCGATGGCATCGCGGGCATGGGCCGTGTCCGTGACGAACATCACCCGGGCCTGATCACCATCGGTGTTGATGGTGACGTGCAGGCGGCCGAGTTCCGCAGGATGTAGCTGCACCGTGGCCTCGCGCGACGCCGTGCCGACGAGGATCCTGACCTGGCCGGCCAGACCCTCGGCAAAATCGGCCTGCGGGCCCGACAGGTTGTAGGCCAGCGCCGTCGGCCGCGTCGCGGCGCCGCTGTCGGCAGACGAATGCGCGGCAGACAGGTGCGACAGCGCGGGGAGCGCCGCGCTGTCCGCCCGCTGGGACGCGGCGCCCTCGCCAGCCTGCGCGGCGGCGACCGGGCTACCCGGCAGCGGCGACCGCCGGGTGTCGGCGTCCGGTGATTCCGCTGCCGCCGCCATGAGGTCGCGGGCCGCCACGGCAGCCGAGGGTCCGGGTGCCGGCGGTGCGTCGGGGGCGCCCGGCGCGCCGGCACCCGGGCGGATGCCGGGACGGCTGCTCGCACTGTCCGCCTCGCCCGCGGCCATACCGGTCGCGGTGAATGGGAAGGGGATTCGCGCTTCACCTTCTGCTACCGGGTCCGCGCCCGCGGGCAGGGGGACCGCCCGCGAGGGATCGGCCGCAGGCAGCGCCGGTCCACGCGTCAACGGGCCGGCCTGGGAAGCCGACTGCCCATCGGCAGCGTTGCCGACTACGGCTCTATCACCAATCACCGTACCGGGGGCGGCAAGGGCGATAGAGAGGTCCGGAGCCGCGCGCGACGATGCCGCCAGGCGTTCCTGTACCGAAGAGTTCGGCGGCGCCGCTTCTGCAGGCAGGGCGGCTACCGCTGCCGGCGTTACCGGGCCCGCCACCGGTACGGTGATGACCAGCGCCTCCAGCGGGCCCTCCGCCGGCGGCAAGGGGCTGCCGTCGGACGGCAGGCCCTTGCCGCC